>Ga0136636_10000221_pt1 | contig 26431 bp, 22 predicted proteins | sample AntDrymUQ8522106_2_FD_104653 | JGI IMG/M metagenome (GOLD analysis project Ga0136636, IMG submission 104653) | Polar desert sand microbial communities from Dry Valleys, Antarctica - metaG UQ852 (21.06) | ecosystem: Environmental > Terrestrial > Soil > Desert | place: Antarctica: Dry Valley... | reverse complement strand
CTCGAGCCCGGCGATCATTTCCATATAACCCTGCGCCTGCTCGATCGGCGCAAACGGATGGATGTCGGCAAACTCGGGCCAGGTGACCGCGATCATCTCGCTGGTCGCGTTGAGTTTCATCGTGCACGAACCGAGCGCGATCATCGAGTGGTCGAGCGCCAGGTCCTTGTTCTGCAGGCGCTTCAGGTAACGCAGCATTTCGGTCTCGGTGTGGTAGCGGTTGAACACCGGGTGGGCAAGCACCTCGTCGCTGCGCCGCAGGGTGTCGGGCAGTGTCGGGTCGCTCTGTGCGAGTGCTGTGTCGAGCGCGTCGATATCGACGGCGACGCCGGCGATCAACTGGACGAGGATGACGACATCGTCGCGCGTCGTCTTTTCGTTGAGCGCGATGCCGATAACGCTGGCGCTGACCGGGCGCAGATTATAGCCGGCGTGCTCGGCCGCCTTGCGAACGGCAAGCGCACGGTCGCCGAGGTCGACGCGCAGCGTGTCGAAAAAATGCCTGCCCGGCACGGCGAGCCCGGCGCCGCGGAGCGCCGTGGCGAGGATTGCGGTGAGCCGGTGGATGCGTTCGGCGATCGCGCGCAGGCCTTGTGGTCCGTGGTAGACGGCGTACATGCCGGCCATATTGGCGAGCAGCACCTGTGAGGTGCAAATATTCGAATTGGCTTTCTCCCGCCGGATGTGTTGTTCGCGCGTTTGCAGCGCCATGCGCAGCGCCTTGTTGCCGCGCGCATCGACCGAGACGCCGATGATGCGGCCGGGCACCGAGCGCTTGTGTTCGTCGCGTGTGGCGAAGAAGGCGGCGTGCGGGCCGCCGAAACCCATCGGCACGCCGAAGCGTTGAGACGAACCGAGCGCCATGTCGGCGCCCATTGCGCCGGGTGACTTGAGCAGGACCAGCGCCATCAGGTCGGTCGCCACGGCGACGGCGCCGCCCTGTGCCCTGACGGCGGCGATCGGCGCCGCGAGGTCGGCGATTTCGCCGGCGTCGTTCGGATACTGGAACAGCGCGCCGAAAACGTCCTGCCGCGCCGCCGCGTCGGGCGTGCCGAAAACGAGGTCGAAGCCGAAGAATCCGGCGCGTGTGCGGAGCACGTCGATCGTTTGCGCGAAGCAGCCGGCGTCTACAAAAAAGCGGTTCGAGCCCGACTTGCTGATCCGCCTTGCCATCGCCATCGCCTCGGCGGCGGCGGTCGCCTCGTCGAGCAGCGAGGCGTTGGACAATTCAAGCCCGGTCAGGTCGATGACCATCTGCTGGTAGTTGAGCAGGGCTTCCAGCCGGCCTTGCGCGATTTCGGCCTGGTAGGGCGTATAGGCCGTGTACCAGCCGGGGTTCTCGAGCAGGTTGCGGACGATCACTTTGGGCGTAATGGTGTCGCTATAACCCATGCCGATCAGTGATTTCATCACCCGGTTTTTTGCCGCGATCGCTTTTAATGCGGCCAGCGCTTCGGCTTCGGGCCGCGGGCCGGGCAGCGGTAGCGGCGATGGCAGACGGATCGCCGCCGGGACGGTTTCGTCGATCAGCGCGGCAAGGCTGGGCGCGCCGATCGCGGCGAGCATCGCCGCGATGTCGTCAGCCGACGGGCCGATATGGCGCGCGACGAACTCGTCGCGTCGCTCGAGGGTGATCAGCGGGGGGTTCTTTGGCATGGCGGTTTCTTATCGCGAGGTGAAAGCGGAGTATGAGGCCGCGCCTATTCGGCGCTTGCGGCGTAGGCGGCAGCGTCGAGCAGCGTGTCGAGGTCGCCGGGCTGGTCCGGCTTCATTCTAAACAGCCAGGCGGTGTAGGAATCGGTGTTGACCGATTCGGGTGCGTCGGCGACCGCCGGATTGACTGCGGTCACCGTTCCGGCGACCGGCGCATAAACGTCGGCGGCAGCCTTGACCGATTCGACGACGACGGTTTCCTGCCCGGCGGCGAGCACCTTGCCGACGGCGGGCAACTCGATGAAAACGAGGTCGCCGAGCAGGTCCTGCGCGTGCTCGGTGATGCCGACGGTGATCGTGCCGTCAGCTTCGGCGCGAACCCATTCGTGGCTCTTGGTGTATTTGAGATCGACGGGGACGTTCATGAATTCTTTCCTTTGCAGTGGAGTAGTGGAGTGGAGTAGTGGAGCAGGACGTTCGACTGGAGTGTTATGAGTTGTGCGTGAGGCGTGCCGGATGGACGCCTCACTGCCGACGCTTGACGGGTTCTCAGACCGCCTGACCCTTGCGCACGAAGCAGGGCTTGACGACCGTGGCAGCAAGGCGCTTGTCGCGGATCTCGACGCTCACCGTATCGCCGACCGCCACGCCGAGCGGCAGACGGGCGAGCGCAATCGATTGCTGCAGCGTCGGCGAGTAGCTGCCACTCGTAATTTCGCCGTCGCCTTGTGCGCTGATCACTTTCTGGTGGGCACGCAAAACGCCCCGGCCATCAAGCAGCAGCCCGAGAAATTGCATCCGCTGCCCGCCGGTGATCAGCGCGGCCTTGCCGACGAAATCGCGCGGCCCGGCAAGATCGACGGTCCACGCCAGACCGGCGTCGAGCGGCGAGACGTTCTCGTCCATGTCCTGGCCATAGAGATTCATCCCGGCTTCGAGGCGCAGCGTATCGCGCGCGCCGAGACCGATCGGCCTGACGCCGACCGCGAGGAGCCGCTGCCAGAGCGCTTCGGCACGCGAGGCGGGCAGGGTGATTTCAAAACCGTCCTCGCCGGTATAGCCGGTGCTGGCGATAAAATGGTCGCCGACCGAGACGGCGAAGAAGGGCTTGAGCGCTTCGCTGGCAGCGCGCGTCTCGGGCAGCGCCTGCCACAGATTTTCCCTCGCCCGCGGTCCCTGGATGGCAATCATCGCGAGATCACGGCGCGCCACGACGGCCACTTCGGCTTGCCATTCGGCACGCCGCTCGGCGATCCACGCGAGGTCCTTTTCGGTCGTTCCGGCGTTGATGACGATGCGGTACTGCGCGTCGGCGATAAAGTACACGATCAGGTCGTCGATGACGCCGCCCGACGCGTTGAGCATCGCGCTATAGAGCGCCTTGCCCGGCACTTTGAGCTTATCGACGTTGTTGGCCAGAAGACGCAGCAGAAAAGCCCGGGCGTCGGGGCCGGCGACGTCGAGCGCGCACATGTGCGAGACGTCGAACATGCCGCAGTCGCGGCGCACCGCGTGGTGCTCGTCGATCTGCGAGCCGTAGTGCAGCGGCATGTCCCAGCCGCCGAAATCGACCATCCTGGCGTTGCTTTGTCGATGGGCGTCGTTGAGAACGGTTTTTTGCGGCATATCAATCCCCGGTCGATGTCAAGAAACAAGGCGAACTCGTCGACTGCTCGTCGAGTTCACCCCCCTGTCCTTGATACCTGAGAGATTATCGCGCCGGCTCAATCTGCCGTCCGCGTTGCCCCATCGGTGGGCGCCTGTTCAAGCGCCGCTCTCCAGAGTTCATTGCACAAACGGTCCTTTTGCCTGAGCGTTTCCGGGTGGATTGCGCCTTCGGCGGTGGGAGTCGTCCTTGCACTGCGTACGCCCACGCTCTCCCGTTTGCCGGCGCACTATAGCGCGATGCGGCTAGCGGCTGCAAGTTCGGCCGGCCCGATCGGGTGGCGCAAGCCCTTCGCGAGCCGCCGCGGGAGAGCCGGCCGGGTCACTGTGTTATGATCGATAGCTTAACTTTTTTTGTTCGCCACGCCTTGCTCAACGTCGATCTTCACTGCCACTCCACCGTCTCCGACGGCTTGCTTCCGGCCGCCGCGGTTGCCCGTCGCGCGGCCGAAAATGGCGTCGAGTTGCTGGCCCTCACCGACCACGACGAGATCTCCGGCCTGCCTGCGGCGCGCGCCGTTGCCGATGAAGCCGGCATGCGCTTTGTGAACGGCGTCGAGATCTCGGTCGAGTGGGATGGTATTCAGATCCATATTCTCGGCCTGGCCTTCGCTGCCGACGATCCAGCCCTTGCCGCCGGTCTCGCGGCGATCCGCTCGGGCCGTATCGCCCGCGCCCGGCGCATGGCGAGCGAACTCGAGCAGATCGGCATCGCGGGCAGTTTCGCAGGCGCCATGCGCCACGCCGAAAACCCGAATCTGATCAGCCGCGCGCACTTCGCTCGCTACCTTGTCGAAATCGGCGTCTGCCGCGACGTGCGCAGCGTTTTCGAGTCGTATCTCGTTCCCGGGCGTCCGGGTTACGTCGACCACCAGTGGGCGACGATGGCCGAAGCGCTCGCCTGGATTCACGGCGCCGGCGGTATCGCCGCGGTCGCTCACCCGGGCCGCTACAAGGTCTCCAAGGCGCAGATGCGGCACTTTCTCGACGAGTTCAAAAGCCTCGGCGGGCAGGCCATCGAAGTCGTGTCAGGCAGCCATTCGGCCGAAAACGTTACGGCGATGGCGCGCCTTGCGCGCGATTACGGTTTTCTAGCCACCTGCGGATCGGATTTTCACGGGCCGGGCGAAAGTTATACCGATCTGGGCAAACTCGCGCCCTTGCCGCAGGGTTTGACGCCCGTCTGGGAAGCCTTCTGACGTGGCCCGATATGTCGCCATCCATCCACAAGATCCGCAGCCGCGCTTGCTTGCGCGAGCCGCTGACGAGGTGCGCGCCGGCGGCCTCCTGGCCATTCCGACCGACTGCTGTTACGCGCTCGCTTGCCGCCTCGGCGACAAGGACGCGGTCGAGCGCATTCGCCGCATCCGCGCCGTCGACGAACGGCACCACCTGACGCTGATGTGTCGCGACCTGTCCGAGATCGCCCAGTTCGCGCGCGTCGATAACGCCCAGTATCGGCTGCTCAAGGCGACGACGCCGGGCAGTTACACCTTCATTCTCGAGGGTACCAAGGAGTTGCCGCGCCGCGTTCTCCACCCCAAGCGCAAGACGATCGGGCTGCGCGTGCCGGCGCACAACGCGGCGCTCGGCCTGCTCGCCGAACTCGGCGAACCGCTGCTCACCTCGACGCTCATGTTGCCCGGAGACGAAGATCCGCTGACCGAAGGCTGGGAGATCCAGGACCGGCTCGCCGACTTTGTCGACCTGATTCTCGACGGCGGTCCCTGCGGTACGGTGCCAACCACCGTCGTCGATCTCACCACCCTGCCGCCGGCCCTCGTACGCGCCGGACGCGGTGCTCTTGACCCCTTCGGCCTGGCATGATCGCCTGATGGACATTGCCTCGATCATCCAGACGATAGCGATCGCCGCGCTGCCGGTCATTTTCGCGATCACCCTGCACGAAGCGGCGCATGGCTACGTGGCGCGTCATTTCGGCGACCCGACGGCGTGGCAGGCCGGACGCATCAGCTTGAATCCGCTGCGCCATATCGATCCGGTCGGCACGCTGCTCGTTCCCGCTCTGATTCTCGTAACCAGTTATGTCGCCGCCGGCAGTGCCATGCTCTTCGGCTGGGCGAAACCGGTTCCCGTCGATTTCGGCCGCCTGCGCCAGCCCAAGCGCGACATGCTGTGGGTGGCGCTCGCCGGCCCGGCGAGCAACCTCTTCATGGCGCTTGGCTGGGCGCTGATGTTCAAGCTCGCATGGCTGACGGCGCCGTCGCTCTATAGCCAGCCACTCGCTGAAATGTGCGTCATCGGCATCAACGTTAATCTCGTGCTCATGGTGCTCAACCTGATCCCGCTGCCGCCGCTCGACGGCGGGCGAATCGCCGTCAGCCTGCTGCCCTACCAGTTCGCGCTGCCGTTCTCCCGTCTCGAACGCTGGGGCTTTCCGATCTTGCTGCTACTTATGTTTACCGGTGTCCTCGGTAACCTGATGTGGCCGATCGTCGCGTTCCTCAAGGGCCTCATCGTCATTCTTTTCCAACTCAAATAAACACATGTACGCACAACGAGTTCTCTCCGGAATGCGCCCGACGGGCAGCTTGCACCTTGGCCACTATCACGGCGTGCTGAAGAACTGGGTCGCTCTGCAACACGAGTATCCCTGTCTTTTCTTCGTCGCCGACTGGCACGCGCTGACGACGCAGTACGACGACCCGCGCGGCATCGCCAAGGCGACCTCGGACATGGTCATCGACTGGCTCGCCGCCGGCATCGATCCGACGCAGGCGACGCTGTTCATCCAGTCGCAGGTACCCGAGCACGCCGAACTCCATCTCCTGCTCTCGATGATGACGCCGCTCGGCTGGCTCGAGCGCGTGCCGACCTACAAGGACCAGCAGGAAAGGCTCTCGAACAAGGATTTGTCGACCTATGGCTTTCTCGGTTATCCGCTGCTGCAGTCGGCCGATATCCTGATCTATCGCGCCGATAAGGTTCCGGTCGGCGAGGATCAGGTTCCGCACATCGAGTTCTCGCGTGAGATCGCCCGCCGCTTCAACCATATCTACGGGCGCGAGCCGGGCTTCGAGGAAAAGGCCAAAGAAGCGCAAAAGAAACTCGGCAGCCGCAACGCCCGCAGCTTCGAGCAATTGCGCGTGCGCTTTCAGCAAGAGGGCGACGCGAGCGCCGTCGAGCGCGCCAAGGCGCTCCTCGAAGCGACGTCAAGCCTCTCGCTCGCCGACCGCGAGCGCCTGTCGGGCTATCTCGAAGGCACCGGCAAGATGATCCTGGTCGAACCCGGCGCGCTCCTCACTGCCGCGTCGAAAATGCCCGGCCTCGACGGGCAGAAGATGTCGAAGTCGTACAACAACACGATCACGCTGCGCGAGGACGCGGCGTCGGTCACGCAGAAAGTGCGACGCATGCCGACCGATCCTGCGCGCGTGCGGCGAACCGATCCCGGCGAGCCGGAAAAATGCCCGGTCTGGGCGCTGCATCAGGTGTACTCCGACGCGGCGTGCAGGGACTGGGTGCAAGCCGGCTGCCGCAGCGCCGGAATCGGCTGCCTCGAATGCAAGCAGCCGGTGATCGACGGCATCCTGCGCGAACAGGCGCCGATGCACGAGCGCGCGCAGGCCTACCTCGACGCCCCGCACCTCGTGCGCGACATCATCGCCGACGGCAACGGCAAGGCACGTGCGCTGGCGCAGGAAACGATGCGCGACGTGCGCGCGGCGATGGGCTTGAATTACGGGTGAGCGGATCGATGCGAAAACCCTTGACCACCGAGACACAGAGACACGGAGTTTTCACAGAGAAAATCGAGAAGTTATTGAATTCGTTTTTCTCTGTGCCTCTGTGCCTCTGTGGTGAATGGCTTTAAGGCAGTTCATGAGCGAAATCGCTGGCATCGAGCAGGGCCCCGAGCCGCTGGCGCGCATTTATGGCGAGCCGATGCAGCAGTTGCCGCTCGACCTCTACATCCCGCCCGACGCCATGGCGGTGATGCTCGACGCCTTCGAAGGGCCGCTCGATCTATTGCTCTATCTGATCCGCAGGGCCAACGTCAATGTCCTCGACATTCCGATGGCGCCGCTGACCGTTCAGTACCTGACTTACGTCGAGGCGATGCGCTCGCACAACCTCGAACTTGCCGCCGATTACCTGGTGATGGCGGCGATGCTGATCGAGATCAAGTCGCGCATGCTGCTGCCAAAAGCGCGCGTCGCCGAAGGCGAGGAGACGGAGGATCCGCGCGCCGAGCTCGTCCGCCGCCTCGTCGAGTACGAGCAGATGAAGCTTGCTGCGCACCGCCTCAACGAGATGCCGCACGGCGAACGCGATTTTCAGTGGGCGCAGGTCTGGGTCGAAAAGTCGATGCCGCAGCGCCTGCCCGAGGTTTGTGCCGACGACCTCAGGCGCGCGTGGAATGCCATCCTGGCGCAGGCCAGGTTGACTACGCACCACCTCATCGAGCGCGAGGAACTCTCGGTGCGCGAGCACATGGGCCTGATCCTGCGCCAGTTGCGAAAGTGCGGCGGCTTTGTCGATTTTGCTGATATGTTTGATCCGGCGCTGGGCGCGCCGGTGCTCGTCGTGCATTTGCTGGCGATGCTTGAACTGGCCCGCGAACACCTTCTTGAGATGACGCAGATCGAAGCATTCGCGCCGATTTACGTCAGGCTTGCCGATCAACGAAGTGAACAAGGACGTGAAGATGGACGAGGACTCGGCGCCGGGCACGGCGCCCACGCCGCCGGATAATCCGCGCGAGTTAAAGCGCGTACTCGAGGCGGTTCTGCTCAGCGCCCAGCAGCCGGTTTCATTGCCCGAACTGCGGAAAGTGTTCGCCGACGAAATCGGCAGTGACGTTCTGCGCGTGCTGCTCGACGAATTGCGTGGCGAATGGAGCGAGCGGCCGCTCGAACTCGTGCAGCTGGCGAGCGGCTGGCGTTTTCGCACGCGTGCCGAGTATCTGCCCTACCTCGAACGACTGAGCCCCGAAAAGCCGCCCAAGTACTCGCGTGCGGTGCTTGAAACGCTGGCCATCATTGCTTACCGGCAACCGGTGACGCGCGGCGACATCGAGGATATACGCGGCGTAACCGTCGCCACGCAGATCATTCGCGTCCTCGAAGAGCGCGGCTGGATCGACGTCGTCGGCCATCGCGACACGCCGGGCCGTCCGGCGCTGCTGGCAACGACCAAGAAATTCCTCGACGACCTCGGATTGCGCAGTGTGACCGAGTTGCCACCGCTCGAGATGATGAATCAAACGCTGGAAGTGGCCGATGCCCAACAAAACCCGTAAGACCCCATTTCGCCCGCCGACCGGCCCTGTTCCCCGCCGGCCACGCGCCGGGTCCGGCACGACGCCTGAACAACCGGCAGCGGTCGGCCACGAAGAGGCAGCGCTGGCGCCCAAACCGCGGCGCGCGCCGCGTGCGCAGCCGCAGGAGCGCCCGAAGCGCGCCCGGCACCACGAAGTGCCGGGTAAACCGGAGCGTCTGCACAAGCTGCTGGCGCAAACCGGCATCGGCTCGCGGCGCGAAATGGAAGAGATGATTGCCGGCGGACACGTCAATGTGAACGGCGAGACAGCGACGGTCGGCCAGTCGGCGAGCCCGGGCGACCGCATCAAGGTGAAGGGCAAGCTCGTTCACCTCAAATTCTCCAATCGCCTGCCGCGCGTCATCATCTATCACAAGCCCGAGGGCGAGATCGTTTCGCGCGACGACCCCGATCACCGCCCGAACGTCTTCACCTCGCTGCCCAGGATGTCCGGCGGCCGCTGGGTCGCCGTTGGCCGGCTCGATTTCAATACCAGCGGCCTGCTGCTGTTTACCACCTCCGGCGAACTGGCCAACCGGCTGATGCATCCGCGCTACGAACTCGTTCGCGAGTACGCCGTGCGCATCCTCGGCGTGCTGCCCGATGACGCGCGCCAACGCTTGCTCGACGGCATCGAGCTCGACGACGGTACAGCGAAGTTCGCGACCTTCCAGGAAGCCGGCGGCGAGGGCGCCAACCATTGGTACCGGGTATCTCTCTCCGAGGGCCGCAATCGCGAGGTGCGGCGCATGTTCGAAGCAGTCGGCGTGGTGGTCAGCCGGCTGATGCGCGTGCGCTACGGTCCGTTCATTCTGCCGCCCAACCTCAAGCGCGGGCATGTTCTCGAACTCGGCGAGAGCGAAGTGCACCAGTTGCTGACCGATTTTGGCATGGATGATCCGGCGCCGGGCCGCCCCTTGCGCAAGCCGCGAGAGCGCTGAGAGAGCGGCAAATGTCGGCTGCCGATTGTCGTCGGGGCGAAATTTCGTTATAATCCAGCGGTTTTCCGTTCGCCCCTTCGTCGTTCGATAAGGGGGCATTTTTTCGGGATGGGCGTTTCGCCCATTTTTTATTTGTAGATATGCATTTACACGAACTGATCGACAAAACGGTGACCGGTCTCGGTTACGAGCTCGTGGACCTCGAACAGAGTCCGCGTGGCCGCGTGCTGCGTCTTTTCATCGACCAGATCACCAAGACAGGCGGGATCGACGTCGAAGACTGCGCGCTGGTCAGCAACCAGCTCGCGCGCGTACTCGCCGTCGAGGCGGTCGATTACGACCGGCTCGAAGTGTCGTCGCCCGGGCTTGACCGGGTGCTCAAAAAGCCGGTCGACTTTGAGCGTTTTCTTGGTTCAGAGATTAACGTGCGGCTGCGGCTGCCGGTCGGCGGTCGGCGCAATTTCAACGGCGTTTTGCAGCGTGTGCAGGACGGCAAGGTAGGCCTGGTGATCGATACGGGCGAGGTGGAGCTGGCGCTGAGTAATATTGACAAAGCGCGGCTGGTTCCCAAGTTCGACAAGAAGTGATCAGGCCGGATAGCTGGATTAGGGGGTAGTGAGAATATGAGCCGCGAAATATTGTTGCTGGTCGATGTGCTGGCGCGCGAGAAAAACGTCACCAAGGACATCGTCTTTGGCGCGTTGGAACTGGCGCTCGCGTCGGCGACCAAGAAGCGTGTCCATGACGAGGCCGACGTTCGTGTCGTCGTCGATCGCGATACGGGCGACTTCGAGACCTTTCGCCGCTGGGAAATCGTCGCCGACGAGGATTTTGTACACGAGGCGCAGCATATCCCGATGTCCGAAGCGCAGAAACAGGACCCCGAAGTCGAACTCGGCGATTATCTCGAGGAGTCCCTGCCGGCCATCGATTTCGGACGCATCGGCGCGCAGGCCGCCAAGCAGGTGATTCTCCAGAAAATCCGCGATGCCGAACGCGACCAGATTCTCAACGACTTCCTCGAACGCAAGGAGCACCTCGTTACCGGCACGATCAAGCGCATGGAACGCGGCAACGCGATCATCGAAGCCGGCAAGATCGAAGCCGTGCTGCCACGCGACCAGATGATCCCGCGCGAAAACCTGCGCGTTGGTGACCGTGTCAAGGCCTATCTCGCCCGCATCGACCGCGCGGCGCGCGGCCCGCAACTGATTCTCTCGCGCACGGCGCCCGAGTTCATCATCAAGCTCTTCGAAATGGAAGTGCCCGAAGTCGACGACGGCCTGCTCGAAATCAAGGCGGCCGCCCGCGACGCCGGAATCCGCGCCAAGATTGCGGTGAAGTCGAACGACCAGCGCGTCGATCCGATCGGCACCTGCGTCGGCATGCGTGGCATGCGCGTCACCGCGGTGACCAACGAACTGGCTGGCGAGCGCGTCGATATCGTTCTCTGGTCGGCCGATCCGGCGCAGTTTGTCGTCGGCGCGCTGGCGCCAGCCGAGGTCATTTCGGTCGTCGTCGATGAAGACCGGCACAGCATGGACGTCGTCGTCGACGAAGATAACCTCGCCATCGCCATCGGCCGCGGCGGCCAGAACGTCCGACTGGCGTCCGAGATGACCGGCTGGTCGATCAATCTGATGACCGAGGAAGAATCACAAACGCGGGTCGAAGCCGAGTCGGCGGCGATTCGCGTGCTGTTCATGGAAAAGCTCGACGTCGATGAAGAGGTGGCCAATATCCTGATCGCCGAGGGTTTCTCTACGCTCGAGGAAGTCGCCTACGTCCCGCTCCATGAAATGAACGAGATCGAGGCCTTTGACGAGACGACGGTGCAGGAGTTGCGCGACCGTGCGCGCAACGTCCTGCTCACCGAAGCGATCGTCACCGAAGAGCAGATCGGTGACGTTTCCGAAGACCTGCTCGGCCTCGAGGGCATGGACAAGGCGCTGGCCGGCAAGCTTGCAACACAGGGAATCAAGACGCGCGACGACCTCGCTGACCTGGCGATCGACGAACTGACCGAGATGACCGGAGTCGATTCCGATCGTGCCAAACAACTGATCACCACCGCGCGCGCGCATTGGTTCGAGTAAGCAGAAAAGAGGATTTCACATGGCGCAAACAAGCGTTGCCCAATTCGCCACCGATTTGAAAATGCCGGAGAGTGCGCTGCTCGAGCAGTTGCAAAAAGCCGGTGTAACGAAGATCAAGGCCGAGGAGTTTCTGTCCGAGCAGGACAAGTCGCGGCTGCTTGAGTATCTGCGTCGCGCGCATGGCGAGGGCGATGCCAAGACCAAGATCACGCTGATGCGCAAGCAGACCAGCGAAATCAAGGCGCAGGACTCGCACGGCAAAACGCGCACGGTCCAGGTCGAGGTGCGCAAAAAGCGGGTTCTCGTCAAACGCGATGCTCCGGAAATGCGCCTCGAAGCGCCGATAGCGCCGGATGCAACGGCGATACCCACGGCCCCACCGCCCGTCGCTGCCACGCCCGCCGTGCCGGTCGAAGTGACTGCCCAGGCGCCCGCCGCAGTTGTCGCACCGGTCGCTGAAGCGCCTGCGCCAGCGGTCGTCGTGCCGGTCGCCGCGCCGGTTGGCGAAATCATCATCGAATCGAAGGCGAAAACCGCCTCGAAGGCCAAGGCCAAGGCTGAGGCGGACGCCAAAGCCGAAGTCGAGGCCAAGGCTGACGCCGTTGCCGCTGCCGACAAGGCCAGTGGCGAAGCCAAGGCCGGGATCAAGAAAGTCGTGACGCGCGCTTCGATCATCGGTGAAGAACAGCAGCGCCTGCGTTTGGCTGAAGAGCGGCGCAACGCTGAACTGCGGGCGCGTCAGGAAGCCGAGTACCTGGGCAAGCAGCAGCGTGTTGCCGACCTCGCCCGCCTGAAGATCGAGGCCGAAGAGAAGGCCGTTGCCGCGCGCGCCGCCGAAGCGGCCAAACAGCTCGCCGCGCAGACCGCGACCGAGCGTCCGGCCGAAGACAAAACCTTGCACAAGCCGGCGGCCAAGCCAGGGACAACCGACAAGAAAGCTGCCGACAAAAAAGGCCAGTGGAAGAACGAGGGCGCCAACAAGCGTCCGGGCCTCAAAACGCGCGGCGCCACCGGCGGCACTGGCTGGCGCGATAACAAGCACGCCAAACGGGGCAACCGCGGGGGCGAGTCCGAGGAAAGCCATTCCTTCCAGGCGCCGACCGAAGCCGTCGTCTACGACGTGCACGTTCCGGAAACGATTTCGGTTTCCGATCTCGCCCACAAGATGTCGGTCAAGGCCACCGAAGTGATCAAGACGTTGATGAAGATGGGCTCGATGGTGACCATCAACCAGGTCATCGATCAGGAAACGGCGATGATTATCGTCGAGGAAATGGGGCACAAGGCGTTTGCCGCCAAGCTCGACGACCCCGATGCCTTCATTGATGAAACAGCTCATCACGACGCGCCGCGCGAGCCGCGCGCGCCGGTTGTCACGGTCATGGGCCACGTCGACCACGGCAAGACGTCTTTGCTCGACTACATTCGTCGCACCCGGGTTGCCTCGGGTGAAGCCGGCGGTATCACGCAGCATATCGGCGCCTATCACGTGGAAACCGACCGCGGCATGGTCACCTTCCTGGATACCCCGGGTCACGAAGCGTTTACCGCCATGCGGGCACGCGGCGCCAAGGCCACCGACCTGGTTATTCTGGTCGTCGCTGCCGACGACGGGGTCATGCCGCAGACGCGCGAAGCGATTCACCACGCCAAAGCAGCCGGTGTGCCGATCATCGTCGCGGTGAACAAGATCGACAAGCCCGACGCCGCTCCCGACCGCGTCAAGCAGGAACTCGTCGCCGAGCAGGTCATTCCCGAGGAATACGGTGGCGACGCCCCCTTCATCCTCGTTTCGGCGAAGACCGGCGCGGGAATCGACGAGCTCCTTGAAAACGTTCTGCTGCAGGCCGAAGTACTCGAGCTGGCGGCGCCGCGCGACGCACCGGCCAAAGGCCTGATCATCGAAGCCCGGCTCGACCGCGGTCGCGGCCCGGTGGCGACAATGCTCGTCCAGTCGGGCACCTTGCGCCAGGGCGACGTGCTCCTCGCCGGCCAGGTGTTCGGCCGCATCCGCGCGATGCTCGACGAGAACGGCAAGACGATCAAGGAAGCCGGGCCGTCAATTCCGGTCGAGATTCTCGGTCTTTCGGACGTTCCGGCCGCCGGCCTCGAGGCCGTCGTCCTCGCCGACGAGCGCAAGGCGCGCGAAATCGCGCTCTTCCGCCAAGGCAAGTACCGCGACGTCAAGCTGGCGAGCAAGCAGGCCGCCAACCTGGAAACGATTCTCGACCAGATGACCGAAGCCGAAGTCAAGCTGCTGCCGCTGATTATCAAGGCCGACGTTCAAGGTTCGCAGGAAGCGCTCGTCCAGTCGCTGCAGAAGCTGTCGACGGCCGAAGTCAAGGTCAATGTCATCCACGCCGCGGTCGGCGCGATCAGCGAGTCCGACGTGCACCTCGCGCAGGCTTCGAAAGCCGTCATCATCGGCTTCAACACCCGTGCCGACGCCGGTGCGCGCAAGGCTGCCGAGAGTGTCGGTGTCGATATTCGCTACTACAACATCATTTACGATGCGGTCGACGAAGTGCGCGCTGCGCTGTCCGGAATGCTGTCGCCCGAAAAGCGCGAGGAAGTCACCGGGCTGGTCGAAATCCGGCAGGTTTTCCGCGCCACCAAGATCGGCACGATCGCCGGCTGCTACGTTCTCGAGGGCCTCGTCAAGCGCAGCTCGCGGGCGCGTCTCCTGCGCGACAACGTCGTCGTCTGGGACGGCGAGTTCGAGTCGCTCAAGCGCTTCAAGGACGACGTCAAGGAAGTCCGTTCTGGCTTCGAATGTGGGTTATCGCTGAAGAACTTCAGCGCCTACGAGGAAGGCGACCAGCTCGAATGCTACGACGTGACGGAAATTGCCCGGACGCTGTAAATGGTGAACAAGGGCAACAAAAGTTTTTCGCGCAAGGATCGGGTTTCCGAACAGATCCGCCGTGAACTGGCGGAGCTGATCCGGACCGAGCTCAAGGATCCGCGCGTCGGCATGATCAGCATCACCGAGGTCGAGGTGACTGCCGATTATTCGCACGCCAAGGTCTTTTTCAGCACCCTGGCCGGCAGCGCGCACGTGCCAGAGGTGATGGTCGGCCTGGAAAACGCCAGCGGTTTTCTGCGCCGCGAGCTCGGTAAGCGCATCAGTATCCACACGACGCCGCAGCTGCATTTTGTTTTTGATCAGTCGCTCGAACGCGGCGCTGATCTCTCGAAGCTGATCGGCGAAGCCGTCGCCATCTCGGAAACGTCCGACCCGCGGCCAAAAACCGAGTCCGGTGACGAGTAAGGCCCCACGCCGCGCCTGGCAGCGCGTCGACGGCGTGCTGCTGCTCGACAAGGCCGGTGGCATGACGTCCAACTACGCTTTGCAGGGTGCGCGCCGGTTGTTCTCGGCGGCCAAGGCCGGACATACGGGTACGCTTGATCCGCTGGCCACCGGCCTTCTGCCGCTGTGTTTTGGCGAAGCGACCAAGTTCTCGGCCGATCTGCTTGACGCCGACAAAACTTACGAAGCGGAGCTGCTGTTCGGCGCGACGACCGACACCGGCGATTCGGACGGCCTTATCGTCTCGCGACGCCCGATCGCTTTCGGCGAGGCGGAGCTTGTCGCCGCGCTGGCGCGTTTTCGCGGACCGATCAGCCAGATTCCACCGATGTATTCGGCCTTGAAGCGCGACGGAAAACCGCTCTACGAACTCGCCCGTCAGGGCGTCACCGTCGAACGTCAGGCACGCGCAGTGACGATTCACGAGTTGCTGTTGCTCGAATTCTCCGGCGAGCGCTGCCGATTACAGGTGACGTGCAGCAAGGGCACCTATATCCGTACGCTCGCTGAAGACGTCGGAGAAGTTCTCGGCTGCGGCGCGCACCTGACCGCCTTGCGACGCACCGCCGTCGGCCCCCTGCAGGTCGCCGACGCGCTCACGCTCGAGCAATTGAACGGTCTTTCCGAGGCGCAGCGCTTGGTCTGCCTGCTGCCTCCCGATGCGCTCTTGCAAAGCCTGCCGGTCATTCGACTGGGCGCCGAAGCCGCGCTGCGCTTCGCGCACGGTAACCCGGTGAGCTTTGCCGACGGCGGCAACGGGATATCCGGCAGATGCCGCGTCTACAACGAGAGCACGCTGCTCGGTCTCGGCGAGGCCGAGACCACGGGGCAGGTCAAACCGCGCCGCCTGGTGAGCGTTTGACACGCGCTTTTGGCGCAGCGCTTGCCGCAGCCGTGGCGGACGGCTATAATCCGCGGCTCGCTTCGCCAAGCGATCAGGACGTTCATTTTTTTAACCTGGCACGGCTCTATCAAACTGGGGCTGCGTCGTTACCACGAAAGAGAGTTTGACATGGCGATCACCGTTGCGCAAAAAGCGCAGATCATGACCGATTATCAGCGTGCCGCAGGCGACTCGGGTTCCTCCGAAGTCCAGGTGGCGCTGCTTACCGCACGCATTAATGACCTTTCCGGTCACTTCAAGGAACACAACAAGGATTTCCACTCGCGTCGCGGCCTGCTGCGTATGGTCAGCCGCCGGCGCAAGCTGCTCGATTATCTCAAGCGCACGAACGTCGATTCCTACCGTGCACTGATTTCCCGTCTCGGCCTGCGCAAGTAAACCTGCCCGCCGAACCGCTGTGCGGTTGGCAGTGCAGACGATTCGAATGGATAACAGCGGCCAGCCCCTGCGGGCTGCGCCGCTGTTGTTGTATTGACTTTTCGCCATGTTGGCGTTGATTGCGCACCGGTGTTGTGGGTGCGCGCGTTGAATTATTGAGAGAGGAAATTCATGTTTACTATCGTCAAGAAAACCTTTACCTGGGGCGCTCACCAGGTCACGCTGGAAACCGGCGAAATCGGTCGTCAGGCCGGCGCGGTCATCATGGTGACGGTCGACGACACGGTCGTGCTGGTCTCCGTCGTCGGCAATAAATCGGTCAAGCCGGGACAGGATTTTTTCCCGCTCACCGTCGATTACATTGAAAAGACCTACGCCGCCGGCCGCATCCCCGGCGGTTTCTTCAAGCGCGAAGGCCGCCCGTCGGAGAAGGAAACGCTGACCTCGCGCCTCATCGACCGCCCGTTGCGCCCGCTCTTCCCCGAAGGCTTCTACAACGAAGTGCAAGTCGTGGCGATGGTCGTCTCCTTGAATCCCGAAGTCGACCCGGACATCCCGGCGATCATCGGCGCCTCCGCGGCAATGGCCGTCTCCGGCATCCCGTTTGATGGCCCGATCGGCGCTGCCCGCGTCGGCTATATCGACGGCCAGTACGTCTTGAACCCGACGCTGACCCAACTCAAGACGAGCCAGCTCAACCTCGTCGTCGCCGGTACGCAATCGGCCGTGCTGATGGTTGAATCGGAAGCCGACATCCTGCCCGAAGACGTCATGCTCGGCGCCGTTGTTTACGGCCACGAACAGATGCAAGTCGTCATCACCGCGATCAACGAACTCGTCGAAGAAGCCGGCAAGCCGGAATGGGATTGGACTGCCGCGGCGAAGAACGAAGCGCTGGTTGCCAAGCTCAACGCGCTCGTTGAAGCCGACTTGCAGGAAGCTTTCCGCATCACCAGCAAGCAGGCGCGTACGCAACGCATCAAGGAAATCTCCAACAAGGCCGTCGAAGTGCTGAGCGCCGAAGACGGCGTTGACGCAGCGACCGTATACAACCTCTTCTTCGACGTCGAAGCAAAGATCGTGCGTAGCCGCATCCTCGCCGGCGAGCCGCGTATCGACGGTCGCGATACGCGCACCGTTCGTCCGATCGCCATCCGCTCGAGTGTCCTGCCACGCACCCACGGTTCGGCGCTGTTCACGCGCGGCGAAACGCAGGCGCTCGTCGTCGCCACGCTCGGTACCGGTCGCGATGAGCAGATCATCGACGCGCTGGCCGGCGAATACCGCGAGCGTTTCATGCTTCACTACAATTTCCCGCCCTACGCCACCGGCGAATGCGGACGCGTCGGCACGCCGAAGCGTCGGGAAATCGGCCACGGTCGCCTCGCCAAGCGCGCGATGATCGCCGTTCTGCCCAAACCCGAGGATTTCTCGTACACGATGCGCGTCGTCTCCGAAATCACCGAGTCGAACGGCTCGAGCTCGATGGCTTCGGTGTGCGGATCTTCGCTCGCGCTGATGGACGCCGGCGTTCCGCTCAAGGCACACGTTGCCGGTATCGCCATGGGCCTGATCAAGGACGGCAACCGTTTCGCCGTGTTGACCGACATCCTTGGTGACGAGGATCATCTCGGCGACATGGACTTCAAGGTCGCCGGTACCGACTCGGGCATCACCGCGCTGCAGATGGATATCAAGATCCAGGGCATCACCAAGGAAATCATGCAGGTCGCTCTGGCCCAGGCCAAGGAAGCCCGCCTGCACATTCTTGCTCAGATGCAGGGATCGGTGTCGGGTGCGCGTGAAGAAGTCTCAGCGTACGCGCCGCGCCTGTATACGATGAAGATCAATCCGGAAAAGATCCGCGACGTCATCGGCAAGGGTGGCGCCGTGATTCGCGCGATCACCGAAGAGACGGGAACGACGATCGACATCTAGGAAGACGGCACGATCACCATCGCTTCTGTCAATGGCGACGCAGCCAACGCCGCCAAGGCGCGCATCGAGGCGATCACCGCCGATGTCGAAGTGGGTAAGGTTTATGAAGGCACCGTTCTCAAGCTGCTCGACTTCGGCGCCATCGTCAGCATCCTTCCGGGTCGTGACGGGCTTCTGCACATTTCGCAGATCGCCAACGAGCGTGTCAATGCCGTTGCCGATTACCTCAAGGACGGCCAGAAAGTCCGCGTCAAGGTTCTCGAAGCCGACGAAAAGGGTCGCGTACGCCTGTCGATGAAGGCGGTCGCCGTCGAAGAGGGCGGAGTCGCTCCGGCGCCAGCTGTCGCGCCGCAGTAACACGCGCTCGACGCGCAATCAAAAAGGGCGCCTCGGCGCCCTTTTTTTGGTTTTCGAAAACGCTTAACGTGCCGAAGGAAATTACCCAGGAGGATTTCCCTCGGGCACGTAGAAGGCGGTTAAGCGTCTACTTTGCGACCTGACGTTCGCGCACTTCCTCGAGCGTCTTGCAGTCGATGCAGAGCGTCGCTGTCGGGCGCGCCTCGAGCCGCTTGATGCCGATTTCGACGCCGCAACCGTTGCAGTAACCGTAGTCGCCGCCTTCGATATGGGCAATGGTTGACTCGATTTTCTTGATCAGCTTGCGTTCGCGGTCGCGGTTGCGCAACTCGATCGCGATGTCGGTTTCCTGGCTCGCCCGGTCATTGGGGTCGGCGAATACGGTTGCTTCGTCCTGCATCGTGTGCACCGTGCGCTCGATGTCGCCCATCAGTTCGGCCTTGAGCGTTTCGAGGATTGTGCGAAAGTGAGCCAGCTGCCGTTCGCTCATGTATTCCTCGCCCTTTTTGGCGACGAAGGGGGCGAAAGTTTTGTGTAGTAATTCTTCGCTCATATTCAGAAACCATCCATTCGTTTTTGCAAAGAGGCGATTAAATATCAGAAATCGGGTAAGACTGCAAGCTCTCGTTAACTATTCAGCCGGTAACAGTAGGCGGGGATGCGGCGCATGACTCTGGCGACCGGCGCGCCGTCGGAAAGCGCTTGTTTGCCCACACCTTGAGCAAATGGCGGGCCCGCGACAGACGCGCCGCGAACGATGCATTGCGCGATGCCGCTTTGCGCGATTGACCTGGCCAAGTGCAGTCTGTAGAATGCGCGCTTCCTCGGGGCGTAGCGCAGCCTGGTAGCGCATCTGCTTTGGGAGCAGAGGGTCGTGAGTTCGAATCCCACCGCCCCGACCAAGGATAAGACGTAGCAAGACGAGGAACCGCGGCAAGCAAGTCCCATGGTTTCGCAACTCGCGCCCGTAGCTCAACCGGATAGAGCACCGGCCTTCTAAGCCGGGGGTTGTGAGTTCGAGTCTCGCCGGGCGCGCCAGGACAATGGCGGTGTTAGCTCAGTTGGTAGAGCACTGGATTGTGATTCCAGGTGTCACGGGTTCAAGCCCCGTACATCGCCCCAGACAAGACCCCCTTCAGCGCAGGTTGAAGGGGGTTTTCGTTTTAGGACATTAAAGACAACCGCTTTCGACGCAGAGGACGCAGAGATAGAGAGGACACAGAGAAAGGCGCATGGAAATGAAGCTCCATTTTTCTCTGCGATCTCTGCGCCTCTGCGTACTCTGCCCCCCAAGGGGACTTCCTTCGGGCGCGTCGGAGGAGTTAAATTGCGTTGCCTGTACTTCGTTTCGTTGAACCATCGCGCCCACGCCCTGCCTTAGGGAGTCGCCACAAACCGCTCTAGAATTGCCCCCTATGACCGTTCCCCGAATTGACGCCCCAGCGAGCCCGACAAAGGCGCTGTTTTCCTACCGCAAACACTGGGCGAAGCGTTTTGGCATCGCCCCGTATCTGCCGATGTCGCGCGCCGAAATGGACGTTCTCGGCTGGGATTCGTGCGATGTCATCCTGGTTACTGGCGACGCCTACATCGACCATCCGAGCTTCGGCATGGCGCTCGTCGGCCGCCTGCTCGAGGCGCAGGGTTTTCGCGTCGGCGTGATCGCCCAGCCCGACTGGCTTTCGGCCAAGGCCTTCCGTGCGCTCGGCAAGCCGAACCTCTTTTTTGGCGTGACCTCGGGCAATATGGACTCGATGGTCAATCGCTATACCTCGGACCGCAAGATCCGCTCGGACGACGCCTATACGCCGAACGGTGAGCCGAACAAGCGGCCCGACCGCGCCGTCACCGTCTATGCCCAGCGCTGCCGGGAGGCTTTCCCCGACGCTGCGGTGGTCATCGGTTCGATCGAAGCGAGCCTGCGCCGTATTGCCCATTACGATTACTGGTCGGACAAGGTCCGGCGTTCGGTGCTGCCCGATTCGAAAGCCGATCTGCTCATTTTTGGCAGCGCCGAACGCGCCATCGTCGCGCTCGCGCATCGCCTGGCCGCCGGCGAAAAGGTCGCGCAAATTCGCGACCTGCGCGGCACCGCGTTCATGGTGCCGCGCGGTTGGCGACCGGGCAGCGACTGGGCGGAAATCGATGCGACCGACGTCGACACGCCGGGGCCGCTGGTGCGGCACGCCGACCCTTACGCGCTCGAGCCGGAAAAAGGCCAGGGCGACTGCGGTGCTGCGCCGGCCAGCGCGTCAGCCGGCAAGCCCATCGCACTCCACCTGCCGGCGCAGTCGCACACGCGGATGCCGCGGCTCGACCGCGCGCGCACCGTGGTCCGCCTGCCGGCGTACGAACAGGTCGTCGCCGACCCGGTGCTCTACGCGCACGCCTCGCGCAGCTTTCACATCGAATCGAACCCGGGCAACGCGCGCGCGCTGGTCCAGGCGCACGGCGAGCGTGACGTCTGGCTCAACCCGCCGCCGATTCCGCTGACCACGCCCGAGATGGACGGCGTTTTCGCCGCGCCGTTCCAGCGTAAGCCGCACCCGGCCTACGGCGAGGCCAGGGTTCCGGCTTTCGAGATGATCCGTTTTTCGGTCAACATCATGCGCGGCTGCTTCGGCGGCTGCACCTTCTGTTCGATCACCGAACACGAGGGACGCATCATCCAGAGTCGCTCGGAGGAGTCGATCCTGCATGAGATCGAAGAGATCCGCGACAAGACGCCGGGCTTTACCGGTGTTATCTCCGACCTCGGCGGGCCGACCGCCAATATGTACCGGCTGGCCTGCAAAGACCCAAAAATAGAGTCCTCGTGCCGGCGCCTGTCGTGCGTCTACCCGGGTATCTGCGAGAACCTCAACACCGACCACGCGCCGCTCATCGGCCTCTATCGCAAGGCGCGCGCGCTCAAGGGGGTCAAGAAAGTGCTGGTCAGCTCGGGGCTGCGTTACGACCTCGCGGTGCAGTCCCCGGAGTACGTCAAGGAACTCGTCACGCATCACGTCGGCGGTTACCTCAAGATCGCGCCCGAGCACATTGAACCCGGCCCGCTGGCGCACATGATGAAGCCGGCGATCGGCAGTTACGACGCGTTCAAGGCGATGTTCGACAAGTATTCGAAGGAGGCCGGCAAGGAGCAGTATCTGATTCCCTACTTTATCGCCGCGCACCCGGGGACCAACGACAGCGACATGCTCGCGCTGGCGCTCTGGCTCAAGCAAAACAACTTCCGTCTCGACCAGGTGCAGACCTTTTTGCCGACGCCGATGGCCATTGCCACGGCGATGTATCACACGCAGAAGAATCCGCTCAGAAAGGTCACGCGCAGCGCGACGACGTCGGAGACCGTCGCCACCGTCCGCGGTGGTCGGCAACGTAAGCTGCACAAGGCCTTTCTGCGCTATCACGACCCCGAGAACTGGCCGCTGCTGCGCGAGGCGCTGCGCGCGATGGGTCGCGCCGACCTGATCGGCAACGGCAAGAAGCATTTGATCCCGAGCTTCCAGCCGGCCGGCACCGGCCTGCGTCATCGGCCGCCAGCGCGAAAAGTGGACGACTACGTTCATGCCATGCGTACGGCCAAAACAACACCGACGGAAAGAGGTACGAAGTAATAGGCAAACCGTCCTATCCTGTTGAAACTTGGGTCTTGCTCGCCTGGTAGAGCGCATAGGCCCTCGTCGGCTCACCTCAACGCCCGCGGCTGTGCTAGAATCGCCCCCTTTTTCAAAGAGTTACCCCTACATGTCCCGTCCAGTTCGCAACATCGCCATCATTGCTCACGTCGACCACGGCAAGACCACGCTGGTCGATAAGCTGCTGCAGCAGGCCGGAAGCTTTTCGGCGCACCAGCACATCGTCGAACGCGTCATGGACTCGAACGATCTGGAAAAAGAGCGGGGCATCACGATTCTGGCGAAGAACCTGGCGGTCGACTATCAGGGCGTTCATATCAACATCGTCGATACGCCGGGACACGCTGACTTCGGCGGTGAAGTTGAACGCGTGCTGGGCATGGTCGACGGCGTTCTGCTCCTCGTCGACGCTGTCGAAGGGCCGATGCCGCAAACGCGTTTCGTGACCAAGAAGGCGCTGGCGCTGGGTCTGAAACCGATCGTCGTGGTCAACAAGATCGACCGTGACGGCGCGCGTCCGGACTGGGTTGTCGACCATACCTTCGATCTTTTCGACAAGCTCGGTGCGTCCGACGAGCAACTCGATTTTCCGGTGATCTACGCCTCGGCGCTCAACGGCTACGCGACGCTCGACCTGGCGACACCGTCGTCCGACATGCGACCGATGTTCGATGCCATCCTCGAACACGTTCCGGCGCCGCAAGCCGACGAAATCGAAGGCCCGCTGCAGTTGCAGATCGCCGCACTCGATTACTCGTCGTACGTCGGCCGTATCGGCATTGGCCGCATCCAGCGCGGCAAGCTCAAAGCCGCGCAGCAAATTACCGTGATGTATGGTGAGCCCGACGCCGACGGCAAGTTCGAGCACGGCGCGCCGAAGAACGCCAAGGTCAACCAGGTGTTCGGTTTCCGCGGCATCGAACGCGTTTCGCTCGACGAGGCGGTCGCCGGCGACATCGTCCTCGTCACCGGAATCGACGAACTGTCGATCGGCTGCACGATTACCGATACCGACAAGCCCGAAGCGCTGCCGATGCTCAAGATCGACGAGCCGACGCTGAACATGACCTTCATGGTCAACAACTCGCCGTACGCCGGAACCGAAGGCAAGTTCGTCACCAGCCGGCAGATCCGCGAGCGCCTGAACAAGGAGCTCTTGACCAATATGGCGCTGCGCGTCGAGGAAACGAGCGAGACCGATTCCTTCCTCGTCTCCGGGCGTGGCGAACTGCACCTGACGATTCTGCTCGAGACGATGCGCCGCGAAGGTTTCGAACTCGCCGTCGGTCGTCCGCGCGTGATTTACAAGACGATCAACGGCGTCGAGTGCGAGCCTTACGAGATGCTGACGCTGGACATCGAGGAAGTGCATCAGGGCGGCATCATGGAGGCGCTCGGCTACCGCAAGGGCGACCTGCAGGATATGGTTTCCGACGGGCGTGGACGCGTGCGCCTTGAATACCGGATTCCGGCGCGCGGCCTGATCGGCTTTCAGGGCGAGTGCATGAACCTCACCCGCGGCACCGGATTGATGAGCCATGTTTTTGACGAATACGCGCCGGTCAAGGGCGACATACCGGGCCGGCGCAACGGCGTGCTGATTTCGGCCGAGCACGGCGAAGCCGTCGCCTACGCGCTGTGGAAGCTGCAGGAGCGTGGCCGGATGTTTACGGTTCCCGGCGACCGTCTCTACGAAGGCATGATCATCGGCATCCACGCGCGCGAAAACGACCTCGTCGTCAACCCGATCAAGGGCAAGCAACTGACCAACGTGCGCTCGTCGGGAACCGACGAAGCCGTGCGTCTGGTCCCGGCCATTGAAGTGACACTCGAAAGTGCCGTCGAATTCATCGACGACGACGAACTCGTCGAGATCACGCCGAAGACGATACGCCTGCGCAAGCGCCACCTGATCGAACACGAACGGCGTCGCGCCAGCCGTCTCGAAGGCTAAAGCGCTCGCTCGCCCGAGAACCGTCCCAGACAAGCGCAGTCCAATGGCTTTAACAATGGCTTTAAACTCGGCGCTCGGCGTGCCCGGAGAAATCAGCGTATGAAACGCATTGCTCTCTTCCTCGTCACCAACTTCGCGGTGATGCTCGTGCTCTCGGTCGTCGCCTCGCTGCTCGGCGTCGACCGTTATCTTGCGGCGGAGGGACTCGACCTCACCTCGCTGCTCGCGTTCTCGGCACTGATCGGCTTTGGCGGCGCGATCATCTCGTTGCTCATTTCCAAGACGATGGCCAAGATGTCGACGGGCGCGCAGCTGATCGACGGTTCCGAGGGCAGCACCCAATACTGGCTGGTGCAGACGGTGCGCCGTCTCGCGCAGACGGCGGGAATCGGGATGCCCGAAGTGGCGATTTTCGAAGGCGCGCCGAACGCCTTTGCCACCGGCGCTTTTCGCAATTCGGCGCTGATCGCCGTGTCCACCGGTCTGCTCGAGAGCATGAGCCGCGAAGAGGTCGAGGCGGTCGTCGGCCACGAGGTCGCGCACATCGCCAACGGCGACATGGTGACGCTGACGCTGATCCAGGGCGTCGTCAACACCTTCGTCATCTTCCTGTCGCGGGTTGTCGGCTATTTCGTCGACCGCACGATTTTCAAGACCGAGCGCGGCGTCGGCATGGGCTTTTACATTACCAGCTTCGTCTGCCAGATGCTTTTCGGCATTCTCGCGTCGATGATCGTCGCCTGGTTCTCGCGCCGACGCGAATTTAGCGCCGACGCCGGATCGGCCGCCTATCTCGGCTCGCCAGGACCGATGGTCAACGCGCTCAAACGTCTGGGTGGCGTCGTTCCCGGCGCGCTGCCCGAAAACTTCAAGTCCTTCGGCATTACCGGTGCGGGCCGGATGGCGGCGCTATTTGCCACCCACCCGCCGATCGAAGCGCGCATCGCCGCACTGCAGAACGCGCGGCGCTGAAGGCGGCGTTGCTGGCACTTCGCGACGCAGGCATCGACGTCGCGCGACGACTTCGGCACAGGTTACTCGGCGCTACCCTGTCCGAAGAAATCTGACATCGACTACATCAAGATCGACCAATCCTTCGTATCCAACCTGACTCGCCGGTCGCCGGCGGTGCCGGCTAAGGCTCGGGAACCCGAATTGCTGTCCGGTTGGACGGACTTGGCGCGCCGTGCTCGCGGGCGCTGACTGTGCCCCGGTCGCCATGCCGCCCGATCAAACGCCTCCAGGAGAGAACCATGGGATTTTTCAGCAAGATCCTCGCCAATCTCGGCATCGGCAACGCCGATGCCGCCGCCACGACAACGTCCTCCACTGGAGCCGAGGTCGGCATCCCGGCGCCGCCTTCCGCGCTGGGCGCCAATTCCGGCCCGGCGGCGACGGCGCCCGGTGCGCCGCCGGTTCCGCACGCGGTAGCACTCGTCGACGTCGTCGCCCAACTCGAACAGCGCGCGGCGGCGAACCCCGAAAAGCTCAACTGGCGGACGTCGATCGTCGATCTGCTCAAGCTTCTCGATATCGACAGCAGCTTAGCGGCGCGCAAGGAGCTGGCGGCCGAACTCGGCTGCCCGGCCGAACTGATGGGCGATTCGGCCCAGATGAACATGTGGCTGCACAAGACGGTACTGGCGCGCATCGCGGGCAACGGCGGCAACGTGCCGCGCGAAATGCTCGACTGAGCCGCGAGCCGATAGCACCGCCGATGAGTTTCACCGCCGTGCCGAACGCGACGATTTCAGGCGCGCCTTCACCGTTGGCCGATGGCATGGGTTGGCAGTGCGGCGTGATGCGCGAGAGGAAAATTTTTGCCCGATGAGACGCCGGCCGGGGTGAAACGAGGGTGGCGAGCGATTGGGCGCTTGCGTCGCGTCGAGCGCCTGCTCGAGGGCCCGATGGTCGTCCTCGCCTTCGTCTGGATCGGGCTGATGGTCGCCGAATTCGCCGGGCTGCAGAGCCCGTGGCTAGAGCGCGCCAGCACCGTCATCTGGCTCATCTTTATCGTCGACTTCGCACTGCGAATAACGTTGGCCGAGCGAAAGCTGGTTTTTTTGCGCGCCAACGTCCTCACACTCGTCTCGCTGGTGCTTCCGGCGCTCAGAATATTCCGGCTCACCCGGGTGCTTCGCCTGGCGCGCGCCACGCGCGGGCTGCGCCTGGTAAGGCTCGGCACTTCCGTTAACCGCAGCATGCGGGCGCTGATGCGCAGCATGGGCAACAAAGGCCTCGGTTACGTTGTGGCGCTGACGGTGATCGTGACGGTGGCTGGTGCCGCCGGAATGGTCGCCTTGGAAGAGAATCT
>Ga0136636_10000220_pt1 | contig 26436 bp, 20 predicted proteins | sample AntDrymUQ8522106_2_FD_104653 | JGI IMG/M metagenome (GOLD analysis project Ga0136636, IMG submission 104653) | Polar desert sand microbial communities from Dry Valleys, Antarctica - metaG UQ852 (21.06) | ecosystem: Environmental > Terrestrial > Soil > Desert | place: Antarctica: Dry Valley... | reverse complement strand
TTTCCTTGGTTTCTGCATTGTGGCGTAGTAGGGAACTTATCGTCCAGATGACCAAAAGAGAGGTCATTGGCCGCTATCGGGGGTCGGCTCTTGGGTTGGCTTGGTCATTTTTTAACCCTATTTTGATGCTCACGGTATACACCTTCTTTTTCGCAGTGGTCTTTAAATCACGCTGGGGCACAGCGGGGGGTGAGAGCAAGACTGAGTTCGCGGTCATATTGTTCGTCGGCATGATTGTTCATGGTCTCTTTGCCGAGGTTCTTAATCGTGCACCGCGGTTGGTACTTGATAACGTTAACTATGTAAAGAAGGTCATTTTCCCAATCGAAATATTGCCGGCAATCAGCATTTGCGTCGCTTTATTCCATGCCTTGGTTAGCCTTGCCGTGCTTTTGATTTCGTTCTTTGTTTTCAATGGTTTTGTCCAGTGGACCGCTGTTTTCATCCCTTTAGTGCTCCTGCCATTGGTAATCCTCTCCTTTGGTGCCGCATGGTTTCTCGCGTCTTTGGGGGTTTACTTGCGCGACGTAGCGCAAACCATTGGGCTCTTTACCACGGTATTGATGTTTTTATCGCCCGTGTTTTACCCTGTAACTTCCGTGTCCGCGGCATTGCGTCCATGGTTGATGGCCAATCCACTGACATTCATTATTGAGCAAGCAAGGGATGTCATGATTTGGGGGCGACTGCCAGACTTTATGGGGTTATCACTGTATTCACTAGCGGCCATGGCAATTGCTTGGTTAGGTTTTATATGGTTCCAAAAAACAAAAATAGGATTTGCTGATGTCCTCTAATAATTTGGCAATATCGATCTCTGGTGTGTCAAAGGTTTATCACATGTACGAAAAACCACAAGACAGGCTGAAACAAATACTTTGGAAAGGATCCAGGAAAGCCCAAGATGAATTTTGGGCGTTGCGGGATATCAATTTCGAGGTTACAAAGGGCGAAACGGTCGGAATCGTTGGCCGCAATGGATCAGGTAAATCCACACTACTACAAATCATTTGCGGGACACTTACCCCATCGTACGGACACGTTGAACGCCGAGGGCGTTTATCAGCACTTCTTGAGCTTGGCTCTGGATTTAACCAGGAGTTCACAGGCCGTGAAAACGTCTATTTAAGTGGCTCTATCCTCGGTCTCTCAAAGATCGAAATGCATGAACGTTTTGATAAAATTGCTGCTTTCGCCGACATCGGTCAATTCATTGATAGTCCCGTCAAGCATTACTCTAGTGGTATGTTTGCGAGGCTGGCATTTTCGGTGGTTGTTCACGTTGATCCAGAAATTCTTATCGTGGATGAAATTCTTGCCGTTGGGGATGCAGCCTTTCAGCGACGCTGCCTATCAAAATTCTACGAAATACGTGATCGAGGATGCACCATTCTCTTTGTGTCTCATGACCAATATCAGGTGAAATCTGTGTGCCAAAGGGCGTTGTACCTCAAAGAAGGCCGACAGGTAATGTTTGCCCATGCTGGAAGAGTTATCGATCAATACATGATCGAAATGGAGGAGCAAATCGTTCGCAATTCCGCGACATCCCTACCAAGTACCACTGACGCTACTTCCTCCGATCAAGAAACACAGCAACAATCCAAATTGGGTTCTGATGTGATTAGCACGAAATCAGAAAGTAAACCACAGAAGGTCGATGTCATTGACCACAAGAAAATAGATCGTCTTTTTGAGATTACACAAGTAAGTCTTACAGACTACGAAGGCAATATCGTAGATGTAGTAACAACCGGCCAAACGGTGCGACTTTCATTTGACTTCGTCGCTCTTGTAGATAATCCACCGAAGGAAATTAGCTTTGTTTTCAATTTATATCGACACGATGAACTGTATCTATGTGGAACGACAACATTAATGGATAAAATACCTGCTTATCAAGCATCCCGAGCGGGAAGAGTATCAATTGAATTTTTAGAGTTTCCTTTATTAAGTGGTCAATACAAATGGCGCGTTGGATTAAACGATAATGTTGGGTTCATAACCTACGCAGAAATAAAAAATGTATGTCCATTTAGGGTTGAAGACGAATTCAACGCGGTAGGTATGTTCAATCTTACGCGGCGGTGGAGTTTTGAATCCCGTGATCCTAATCAACTCTGAAGAGCATAAAAAGTGGAACGATTAGATATAACCTCAGCGCCAGAACGGGCGAACATAGAAACATCAATTCATTTTGCACGATACGCGATCGCAGCTTCTCTTGTTAAAGACAAGAAAGTACTCGATATTGCGTGTGGAGAAGGTTATGGAAGCTATTTGCTAAAGCGATCAGGAGCCAACCAGGTTGTCGGTGTCGACGTTTCTTCCGACGCGATAGATAGAGCAAGGAATTCTTTCGGCGCCACTGGAATCGAATTTCTTGCGGCTGACGCAGCAACCATCGAAACAAGATTCACAGCTGAGTACTTTGATGTCATCATTTCCTGTGAAACCATTGAACATATCGCGAATCCTGCAGCTTACCTGCTATCGCTGAAGCAATTGGCGAAAAAAGACGCAGTTATTATAATCAGTTGCCCTAATGATCATTGGTATTATCCACAGAATGATCAGCGGAATCCTTACCATTTACGCAAGTATCGTTTCGATGAGTTCAAGCAACTAGCGCTGAGTGTGCTTGGCGAAAATGTTAGCTGGAGTATGGGAACTGCAGTCTTAGGATTTGGCTCGACTCCACTGGATGTACAACAAAGCTATCTGCCAGTACCCAATAGTTGGATGTCTTTTAGAGAAATAGGTGGCGCTTATCTCGTCAGTGGTGGTGAAGAGCAGGAGTTCACCACTTCTAATTGCAGCTACTTTTTCGGAGTATGGAACGCAACTGGAATGCCCATCGGTGCTGCCGTCTTCCCAGTGAGTATGGATACATATTCACGCATGATTCAAGCAATGGATGGAGGGTTACCCGCTGACGAAAAAGTGCGCTTAATTGCTTTGGAAATGGAGCATGAAGCTCTGAAGAATAGTGTTAACTCCATTCATGACGCCCAGTTGCGAAAGGCTGGTCTTCACTACCAGGCAGCCAAGGCGGAAAATGAACTTCTGAGAGAAAGGCTGCACTCGTCTACTGCCGAACGCGAACATCTGCGGGCACAGTTTGACGTTGTTAGTGCCGAACGCGAACATCTGCGGGCACAGTTTGACGTTGTTAGTGCCGAACGCGAACATCTGCGGGCACAGTTTTACGACGCTACTGCCGAAAGTGCACATTTGCGTGTTGCTCACGACCGCTATTTGCGATTGCGTAACCTTGTTCCGAATTCAGTGCGTATAGTTTTGATAAAAGTAGTCAGAATTCTTGGCGGAAGAAAGAGTTAATGGAATCAAAGAATTTGCAACTGGTCAGCGGCCTTTCTGAGGGCCTTTACGTATTCGACAAGGCGCATTCGCTTCTTGCGGTCGATGCGTGGAAGGAAGCCGGCCCAAATATCGGAAAGAGAGGAGAGAATTTGACAATCTCCTTTCTTTCGATGAATCGATCTTCATTATCGACAAAGCTTCTTAGATCAATTTCGGAATTTATGCCGCATTTCGCGGGCGAAGTTCTCATAATTGACAATGGATCATCATGCGAGGAGCTTAGGCGCCTTAGAGACGTTTGCGCGGGACTTGCCTACAAAACCCGAATTGTCGAACTGGATAAAAACTACGGGGTTGCTGGTGGCCGAAATAGAACGATTCCTCACGTGCAGACCGAATGGATGATGTGTCTGGATAATGACATTTATTTCATCTCGAATCCGCTGGAGAAAATTCAGCATGATTTAGCAGTACTTGGATGCCATTTCATGAGTCTTCCATTACTTGACGCAGATGGCCAGACGATTTTTGCCAGGGGTGGTCACCTATATGTTTCTTTTGAAGAAGATGAACTTCATATTGGTGCCGGCAGCGCATGTAGCCAAACTAGAGTTCAGCAAAATGTCGGTCAACCTTTTTTGGGGACCTTTCTGTTCGGCGGTGCTTGTGTAATGAACAGGGATACTTTTCAACGTGTGGGCGGATATGACGAAGGCATGTTTGTAGGCTTTGAAGACATTGACTATTCCATCCGTCTGTTTCAACAGGGCTACAAAGTGGGCGCTGCGTCAGTTTGCGCACTGATTCATGACCACCCAAAACCTGCTTCAGATATCGACCGCGTCTACGAGAAGGAACGCTTTTCTCGACAAGTCCTTCACCAATCGTCCATGCACCTTGAAACGAAGCACGGCTTCAAGATTTGGAGCGATGCGGTCGATCACTGGCTAGAGTCGAGGCATGATGAACTTTGTCTGGAAGACAAAGTTAAGGCCCGGTCACCCTCAGCGAATGTTGAAGTCCTGAAGCACCACAGACCAAAAATCGCCTTGATTATCGATACCGATAACTGGGCGTTTGGAAACATCGCGCGACAGTTGCAACGTTATCTGTCCGAAAAATTTGATTTTGTCGTGATACCGATGGATATCATCGACAACGTCAACCAGATATTCCTCATGACTAGAGACTGTGACCTAGTACATTTTTTTTGGAGGGAACATCTGACGTTGATTGGAGCGCCCTATTTCAAAAGCTATGCAGAAAAACTTGGCATCCCATACGGAGTGTTCCATGAACGCTTCATTTCAACCAAGCGATTGAGTACAAGTATTTACGATCATTTACTGCTGAGCGAAGAAGAGTTAAGTGCGCGGGCGCACCTTTTCTCTGGGTTGATCGCGGGCTATACCGTCGGTTCCGAAAAGCTGAATACCATCTATTCTGATGTACCCGGTTACCCTCGTCCAACCAATGTGGTGGAAGATGGAGTCGACCTGACTAGATTCATGCCAAAGAACCTCGAACGCCTCCAAGAAGTAAGCAAACGCGAACTGGTGATTGGTTGGGTAGGTAATAGCAAGTGGGCTGCCGAACTTGAAGATTTCAAGGGTGTTCATTCCATCCTCAAGCCAGCTATCGAGCAGCTCCAATTCGAAGGGGTTTCTGTCAAAGCCATTTTCGCGGACCGACAAGAGCGTTTTATTCCCCATGACCAAATGCCCGAGTACTACAGTAAGATTGATGTGTACGTCTGCACGTCGAAGATTGAAGGAACACCGAATCCAGTCTTAGAGGCTATGGCCTGTGGAGTACCCATAATTAGCACCGACGTAGGTATTGTTCCGGAAGCATTCGGTGAACTGCAAAGAGCGTTTATTCTGCCAGAGAGAAGTATAGATGCTCTCAAAACTAGCATCCTCAAGCTGATGCGTGAACCCAAATTACTAGCCGGTCTTTCAAAAGAAAATATAGAGCGTATTAAAGACTGGGACTGGTCGATAAAGGCTGAAAAATTTGGAAAGTATTTCGAAAATTTGCTGACTATAAAATGAAGTTGGCATTTTTGTGCCAACGCCAGTGCAACGATCTGGAAAGCCAAAAGTTTAAACTTAATCCGAAATCTTTTCTGTAATAGTTTGCCGATTGCCCATGGATTCAGCACTAACTATTCATGCTTACGTGTAAAAGTGTTTAAGGCAATAGAATGACTATTAATTGCAAAATTGCAGTTGTGATACCCAGTTACCGGGTATGTAATCAAATACTCAGTGTGATTGACAAGATCGGACCAGAGGTTAGCCATATATACGTAGTTGATGACTGTTGCCCGGATCAATCCGGGAATTTCGTAAAAACCAACTGCAAGGATGCGCGAGTTACTGTAATCTGGAATAAAGAAAATCAAGGCGTTGGTGGTGCTGTAATGGCAGGCTACGAAGCGGCCATACAGGATGGTTTGGAAATCATCGTAAAGGTAGACGGTGACGATCAGATGGATCCAAGTCTTATCCCCTATTTTGTCTCTCCGATCTTGGCCGGTGAAGCTGACTATACGAAAGGAAATCGATTTTTTTATCTGGATAATATTCGCGAAATGCCAAAAATCCGCTTATTTGGCAATTCAGTGCTTTCCTTTATGACAAAGATATCGTCTGGGTATTGGGATTTATTTGACCCAACAAACGGATATACCGCAATTCATAGGGATGTAGCTCGGCATCTTGCATTTAAGAAAATTAGTCGCCGCTATTTTTTTGAATCTGACATGCTTTTCCACCTTAATATTTTGCGCGCTGTCGTTGTTGATATCCCGATGGATGCGAAATATGGCGAAGAAGTGAGCAATCTAAAAGTATCAAAAATTATTGGAGAGTTTGTAGTTAAACACTGCATAAATTTTTGGAAACGAATTTTTTATAACTACTACCTCAGAGATATGTCGCTTGCCTCAATTGAACTCCCTTTAGGATTGGTCATGTTCGCATTTGGGCTCATATTTGGATCATATCACTGGATACAGTCGATTAATGCTGAATTAACATCATCGCCTGGTACGGTAATGCTCTCGGCACTGCCGACAATCTTAGGACTGCAGCTTATTTTGGCATTCATAGGGCATGACATCCGGTCGGTTCCACTTAGACCATTTCATCGTCTTAAGATTAATTTATGCTTTGATCCAATTAAAAGGAAGATTCAAAATGAAAGGTGAAGACAACGCTTGGATAGCCTATCGTCAGAAATTTTCTGAAGTATATGATGATTCGAATTATTCGAGTCCGCTACAGAGCTTTGTAATGCGAGCAAGTCACAGACTTGTGGAAAATCGATTTGATGAGAAAACCAATTTTGGTCGCGTACTCGAAGTTGGGGCAGGAACTGGTGAGCATTTAGCTTTCGTTCGCCACACGTTTGAAGAGTACATCCTAACGGACCTTGACCCCAAAACACTGGAAGTTGCTGAACGGAAAGTGGCGGTGCGCCACGACGATCGGGTGAGATTTGAAACACAAACAGGTGATTGCTTATCGTATCCTGATAATTCATTTGATAGGCTTGTGGCTGTTCATGTTCTTGAGCACATTTATAAACCACATTTAGCAATCAAAGAATGGTACCGAGTACTGAAGCACGGTGGTGTTCTTTCCATTCTTATACCAACAGATCCGGGACTTGCATGGCGGCTCGGGCGTCATCTAGGACCAAGAAAGAATGCAAGTACACAGGGACTTGCGTATGACTACATTATGGCAAGAGAGCATGTCAATTCATGTAACAACCTGATTGCATTTTTGCGCCATTACTTCCCCGATGCCAAAGAGGCTTGGTGGCCATCACCGATTCCATCAATTGATTTAAACCTTTTTTTTGCTTTCCACGCTACAGTAAATAAACATATAGAACTCCAATGACTACATATATAACTGCATTTCTTTGTGTCCTTGGCTTAGCGATTGGACAGATATTATTCAAAATGAGCGCGACAGAACTAACGAGAGGCGGCAGCTTTTTTGACATGAAGTTCGCTTCTATTTTGTTCGCTGCAATTTGTTTGTATGGGATTACATCAGGCGTATGGGTTTGGGTGCTGCAAAAAGTTGAGCTTGGTCGAATATATCCTTTAATGGCGCTGGCTTTCGTTTTTGTTCCTTTGGGAAGCAATCTCTTCCTGGGTGAAAGTTTTAATCGACAGTATGGAATTGGAGTTATTTTTATCGTATTAGGAGTTGTTCTGGCTGCTAGTTCGTAGGGATATACCCATTCTTATAATAATGGATCACGAAAATATTAAACGATTTTTATTTAGTTAAATTTTAACATATCAAGAATCATCAACGAAAAACCATCCAGCAATTACAAATTACAAATTACAAATTACAAATTTCGGAAATGAATTTTGATCGAATATAAAATCAATTACTGCTTGCTTTTTTTTATGAATAGGTACTTATCTACTCTAGTAGTTTGGAAAAGCCTCAATTATTTAATGTACTCATAATTTCAAGTCGCCGATTCATGATGTCTATAAAGTCTGAAGTAATATTGTCAATTTTGATCTCATTAGTTATATTTTTTTTGTATCCTGCCATTGAAAAAAAATATGAGTTCGAGATAACTATCGACTCGACTGGTCAAAACAATATCGCCTCCAAATCGGCTGAAATATGGTTGAGAAGCCCTAACATTGAAACTTTACACTCGCGGGGTAACGAAATCCTTGTATCCAGTGGCTGGGAGGAGAAATATAACAACTTTGTGTCCTATAGGAATCAACCGTCTAAGCTCGTATTTATGTACACCAGCTCACGTGAAGACTCTCTTGTTTTTGCTGCCCACGACTATTCTGGCAAAGCCAAAGTCAGCATTAATGGACACGATATATTCCTGGATTTATATAGATATAAAGCAGAAACTAAGGCGATACCACTTTCTCAGTATGCGGATGAAAAGAAAATTTCATGGAATTTTCTCTCATTCAAAGCGTTTAGCTATTTCCTCTGCGCTATTTTGTTTTTTAGCCTTATATCACGATTTTCTGCTGTCGATGTAAAAATATTTAATAATTTCAATATCGAAATTCGTGTTCAGGAAATCTTGATTTATGCCGCACCAAGTTTATTGGTTTATATATTTTTCCATTTAACTATTTGGCCAGGCCAAATGTCCCCAGACTCCGTTGATCAATGGTGGCAAATTCTTAACAATCAGTATTCTGATAATCACCCAGTAATAGGGAGTCTTATCTATAAACTATTTTCATTGATTTCAGAAACTCCGGAATTCGTTATATTTTTTCAGTACGTGTTACTTGCTTTAGCTGTCGGACTGGTGATCGCCGAAATCGAGTGCTGGGGAGTGCCGAAATGGGCTGCAATCCTTACATCAGTCGTTGTGCCACTGTACCCGGCCAATGCATTGATTGCGACCACACTTTGGAAAGACGTTCTATATACAATTTTTTTTATACTGGTCTTCTATTTCTCACTGTCGATTGTTCGAAATTCTAAAAAGGAAAGCACGCGCAGAATATTAATTGGTATGGTATTAGCGTGTGCAGGATTAGTTGGCGTCAGACACAATGGCATTGTAGTTGCCATGGTGTTTCTACTTGTTCTTGGAAAAATAAATTATGATCGAGCATCAGGTAGAATATATTTGTTTGGATCTGCAATTATCTTAATTTTATTTATATTACAAAAGCTATTGTTTAATCCATTATTTGGCATAGCCGGAATCGGAGAACATTATAAAGCAATGTACGCCGTTCATATTATTGGAGCGATGGTCAATTCTAATGTGTCTTTAGAGAGTGCCGATAGTGATGCGATTAAGGAACTGATGCCGCTTCGAGATTGGAAAGGCCGCTACCGCTGTGACAGTGTCGTACCTTTGTTTTGGACCGGAGTGCCCGGTAATTTTGACTACATGGCCCAAAATTCACGGCAGCTCAACAAAATTGCTTGGCGGTTGATGAAAGATAATCCACGTGAATTTTTCACACACCAGATATGTCTTACATCATTTCTCTGGCGAATCTCTAAGAAAGAGGGCGACTGGATTCCGATTTCGCCTATGGAAATTACACCAACAGATACTGCCATTCAGATGCATCTAGTACAAGAGTCAAAATTTCCTCGCTTGAAAGCAGCTATTTCCAATTTCGTTGAGAAATATGTTGTGAATTCGCCGTTCTTTGGCCGTCCCGCTTTGCTATCATGTATTTTTATATTTTTGATTGGCTTACTGTACTTGAGAATTGGATATAAATCCGTTCTCATCGGGATCCCGATAGCTGTCCATACTTGCGCTTTGGGGGTGCTCATGAGTGCTCAAGATTATCGATATCAGTTTCCTGTTGTACTTGTTAGCGTGCTGTTGCTGTTTTTAGTATTGTTTGGGGGCCGTGCAATAAGACCTGATGGCGCTATTTAACGATATTTTTAGAAATGTGCTTTTTTTTGGGTTGATGGCCGAATGTTAGTTTAATACAAATTACAGATATTCGAGAACAACACAGGTATTCGACAGCTGGCTGATAATGTTATTATACTTTTAAACTATAGAGTTTTAAATTTTAAAATCGTTGTGATTGTCTATCGATTAATGCTAACTAATGAATGGAAGATTTTCTATGGAGATAGACTCCAAAAGCAGAATTGAAGAAATAGATATGTTGCGTGGTGTAGCAATTATCATCACAGTAATAGCTCATTCAAAGTTACTTTTCTTATGGAGCCCTCCGTGGTTACTATGGATTCATGAGAATTTTTTATTTGGAAACGGAGTTGACCTCTTCTTTGTTATTTCAGGTTTTGTCGTAACGCGTTCTCTTCTAGATAGGTTTTTGGATTGGCCGACGTTTTTCCTTGAGTATCGTTTTTTCATTATCAGACGTTTTTGGAGATTGGCCCCCGCCGCTTTGTTTTTTTGTATATTTTATTTAATTTATTCATTGGTAAGCCGGTCCGGCGAGGTTGGGTCGTTTCTCCTTAATTTGAAAAATCTAGTAGCAGTTGTAACGTTAACCGCAAATTTACGAGATCAAAGCAATCTGATGGCGGTTTACTGGACCCTGGCTTCCGAGTGGCAGTTTTATATTGTGTTGCCATTTGTTGTTTTTATTATTTCAAAATCGCCAAAAATTGGTATCTTTTTGATTTTCTTATCTTTGCTATTTTTGTTTCTATTTGGAGGAGACTTGAAATTTACAAAATTGCGATTTGATGCAATGATTTATGGAGTATTTTTGGCTTACGTATACAGATTAAGACAGTACAAGGATTTGGAACCTACTTTTTTGGCTTCGAAAGCTGTTGCTTTTTTTGTGTCACTTTTTTCTATATTTTTGATTGTGTTTCTTCCTAAAGCATTGGCGGGAATTTCTGCTTCAGTATTGCTTGGATTAGTGTCGATTAACTGTTTTTTCTTGGTCTGGATTTCTTCTTATCGAAAAAAATATTTTCTTGGCTACTTTTCAGACTTGCTTCACATAATAGGCGCCCGGTCTTATTCGATTTATTTGGCCCACGGGCCAGTTTTATACGTCACTCATGATATTTGGTATTTAATTGCCAACAAGGAAGCGTCTGAAATTGGAGGGGATTTCACTCTAAGATATTTCGTTACATTTGTTGTTCTGCTTGTGGTAGTTTCTGAAATGTCCTACAGGTTTCTCGAGCTTCGTTTCAGTAAATTTAATTTTATTCATGCAGCAGCTTGACGTAATATAGTGTTTTTGTCTATTGCACATTATTTTTCGATGACAAAGATTTTTTATTTCAATTTTTGTTATCGACATTGGTAAGCCAAATATACGTTTTTATAAAATAATTATGTTGGATTTTTTAATTTACTTGAGTTTTCATTAAATGCCGTGTTATCTGGCGGTAACCGATAGAGTCAGGCGCTGATAAAATGACACACAACCCACTCTTTCTTTTCGAGCGGGCTCTGATATGTATATATTACATATCGATTTAATAGCTTCGGCTCTTTTAACTAGGTTTTATATGAAAGTAACAGTACAGAAAAAAAGTTTACGGAAAATTGAAGGGGTTAAGCCACGTTCCCTTCAAAAGATGTGTTTGTCCCTTTTATCTTCGGATGATGCAGAACTGTTGTTCCCTGAACTAGCAGACACACTTTTGTTCTGTATCAAACTGCTTCATGAGACCCTTGAAGTTAATGGTGTTAAAAAAGTTTTCTTTCTATCCAGAGAGGGGCAGCCACTTAAGCAGATGTTCGATCTTTACTGTGATCGCGTTGGGGTGCGAGTCCAGAGTCACTATCTGGAAGTGTCCCGCAGATCGACGCTGCTGCCATCGTTCACTTCTTTGGCGGAAGAGCGGTACGAAACACTTTTCAGACAGTATCGAAGCATGTCGCTGCTTGAGTTCCTCTCAAGTCTCGGTCTTGAGAGCTATTGCACAGAGTTGTCAAAGGAGTTGGGTCTTTCTGATAGCCAGACTGCTAACAGGCTAGGCGATTTTCCTTCAAGCGAATTATTCTCTCGGTTAAAAGTGCTGCCGCGCTTTATCGCAATTTATGACCACGAGCGACTGGCTCGCCGGGCTGCATTTTTGCGGTATCTGATCACCCTGTCGGACGGCGAGATTCCCGCAGACTTGGTCGTGGTAGATGTTGGATGGAAAGGCACAATTCAGGACAACCTCTTTGCGATGTTGTGTAGGGAACCGAATTCTGTGGTGACATCTGTGACCGGTTATTACATAGGACTTATTGATCAGGGTGCAGCGGGCCCGAATAATCGCAAGCATGGCCTACTTTTTTCATCCGTAAATGGTCATACGCCGCGTTTCCATGTCTTTAACGAGAATCGGGCACTATTCGAAATCTTGTTGGCTGCCGATCATGGCTCTGTGGCGAGTTATGAGATGGACATGAATGGCCAAGCGAGGGTAGTCCATGGCAGCTTTGACGAGCAGGAAATGCTGGAGAATTTCGTATTTCCGGTTCAGCGAAATATCTTTGAACGCTACAGCCAGATGCTGGACTACACGACAATGGATGTGGAATCGCACACACCTCTAGTCAAGGATGTCGCGTTGTCTCATGCCCGCCTTGTTTTTCATCCGTCGCAGGCTGAATTGGAATGGTTCTCAACGGTATTTCACGTTGAAAATTACGGCGTATTTGAACGTTCTTTTTTTACAGCTGCTGACGCCGTCCCGCCTCTTTTAGAGCGGCTTAAATTCATGTTGACTGTATTAAAGCGAAGCGGCCGGGGCGCGCTTGGTTTTTGGCCATGGAAGAAGCTCAGTGAACGTGTTGGACGTCCAGTCGCTGCGCTTTACGGGCTAATTCGGTTTTTTCAGAAGTGAGTTTCAGTTGAACAAGAAAAGAATATGCTTTCTCGTCGGATCGATGGCGATCAGCGGCGGCACCTATGTCATCGTCCAGCATGCTGGCTATTTGCGTGACCATGGTTTCAGCATCACTCTTGCAGTGCAGGAACCTTTTACACAAGAAACATTGCTATGGCACGACGAGGCGCCGAAGCTACGCTGCGTTCCTTTCGAACAGGCAAAGGCAGAGTCCTTTGACCTAGTCATCGCCACATGGTGGAAAACTGCACTAGAGATTGCCAACTTCAATGCAGAGCGCTACGGCTATTTTGTCCAATCAATTGAGTCGCGTTTTTATCCTGCCGATGAGTTACCCCTGCAAGCACTTGTGGATTCAACCTACCACCTTCCTGTGAGTTATGTGACGGAGGCAACTTGGATTCGTACGCACCTCTTGAAGTACTTCGGGCAGAGCGCGGCACTGGTTCGAAATGGTATTCGCAAGGATATTTACCAGCCGTCGGGCTCCACCGTGGCGGCACGGCAGCCGGGGAAACCACGCATTCTGGTCGAAGGGCACTTCGGTGTCAGCTTCAAGAATACGGCGTTGGCAATCCGTTTGACACACGAGGCGGGCGCAAAAGACATTTGGGTGTTGACGGGATCCCCCGTGGGCTGGATACCCAAGGCTTCCAGAGTGTTTTCAAGGGTACCAATGGTAGCTACTCCAGAAATTTATCGCTCTTGCGATATTTTGGTCAAACTGAGTACGGTCGAAGGCATGTTTGGGCCTCCGCTGGAGATGTTTCATTGCGGCGGCACAGCGGTGGTGCTTGATGTCAGCGGTCATGACGAATACATCGTTGACGGCCTGAATTCTAGAGTCTTGTCGCGCAGCAATGTCGATGGCGTGGTAGATGCAATTAGGGTTCTGCTGAATGACGCTGACCTCCTTCAGCAACTCAAAAATGGCGCACATCAAACGGCTGCAGATTGGCCTTCGTGGAGCGAATCGTCAGCACTATTCCACGCATGGGTTACACAATGTTTGGAAGATCCTGCGGTAGGCAGAGCAGCTGTGTCTGAACTTGCCACAAAGGCATGGAGTGACTATGGTCGGGATGAGCGGCAGCGGTTAGCCGCTAATCCAACAAGAGTCCGAAGACATAAATTGAGTGCCTTGGCTACGCGTTTGCCGCAGAGCGTCATACGCGGGGCAAAGCAGTTCGAGGCAGCCGCAGAGGTGTTGCTCGGCAATAGGACGGTCTTGTGATGTACAAGCTTCGGACAGTCGACGTCTGGGATACATTGCTTCGCCGTGATTGCCACCCGGAATGCATCAAGCTGGCTACAGCTCAGCACCTATTTCTTGGCCACTTTCACCGGCTTAGAGCCGAGTACCGAGACTGCTGGACGCTCTATAGTGCTCGCGTAGATGCAGAGCGAAGCCTCGCAGAAGAGGCTCGCCGGCAGGGCAACGACGATGAGTACGAGATCACTTTGGTTCTGCGCCGCTGGCTGGATGTGGTCTATCCCGATGCTATAGAGACGGACTTGCCGCTTCGACTTGTCGAGTTTGAATTGCAGACAGAGATTTCTCGGACATTCGTTGATACAGGGATTGTGGAGTTTCTGAGTCACCATCAGGCAGAGTGCACCGTGTTTCTTTCGGACTTCTATATGAACTCGGCCATGCTTCGCCGCCTATTGTCGGCCAAGGGGCTCAACAGGCTCTTAGATGATGGGATTTCATCTTGTGATGTCGGAGTCAATAAGCGCTCTGGTCAGCTTTTCCGACATATGCATACCCTGCATAGTGTTGTGCCGGAGGAGCATATTCACGTTGGCGACAACTCGTGGTCGGATGTTGAGGTACCCAGAAGTTTAGGGATTACGGCTTTGCACTATGTGCCAGAAGCAGCACATGCTGAGCGCCTGGAGCGTGAGAGATTATTTTCATCGCGAGAAGCTCTATTCGAACAGGTTCGCCGCGAATGTGCCGCCACAGCGAGGCACGCGAGTGATGGACTGTCAGCAAGGAAGGCTGCAGCCTTTCGTTTAGGTGTAGAGGCGGCACCCTTGTTTATTGGATTCGCCCTTTGGGTTGCCGAGCAGGCAGTAGTTGAAAAGATTGATAGGCTTTACTTTTTTACTCGAGAGGGTGAGTTTTTTAGTCACGTCTACCAGACAATTTTCCCTGAAGATATGCATTTTGGACACCAATTGCCACCTTCCGATGTTCTAGCGGTAAGCCGTTTGGCGACCTTTTTCGCATCAATGGAGAAGGTATCCATTGAAGAAATGTCCAGAATTTGGGCTTTATTTAAATCGCAAACTGTTTCTGGCCTATTCGCAACCTTGGGGCTGGACCGCAGTAATTTTGCAGATGTATTGAATAGTCTTGGTTTGAACTCCGATGAGTTGGTGGATGATCCGTCTAACCATCCAGGCATTAAGAAACTTTTTCAAGATGAAGCTTTCGTTATTGCCGCAGAAGGCACCCTAAGCTATCAAAAGCAAGCGGTGCTTGAGTACCTAGAACAAAATAGAATACATCCGCAGGAGAAAATTGGTGTGGTAGATATTGGTTGGCGCGGGACGATACAGGACAATCTTGCCTTGCTTAAGCCTCAGACTCATTTTTGTGGTTTCTACTTGGGCCTGCGCCGAATGATCAATTCTCAGCCGGTCAATGTGTCTAAATCGGCGTATGGGCCAAACGAGAACCACAGTCTGGAGTTCGCGTCGCTCTTTGAATGCTTTGCTGTCCTGGAGATGCTTTGCAATTCCCCGAATGGATCCATAGTCGGCTACTCCCGCAAAGATGGGAGTGTGATTCCTCAACGGCAAGTTGTAACTTCTGAAAACGAATCTTTTGAAGAGTTCACAAAGCACTTCCAGGAAGGCGTGCTTCTTGCTGCCGGAATTTGGCAACCGTATATTGAGCGTTATGTGGTGACAGGGGCAGAATTGCGCGATGTTTCGATGCAAATCTGGGAGTATTTGCGTATTGCCCCTGGCAGCGATTTGGCAGAAGTTTTCATGCGGACACCTCAACATGATATTTTTGGCTTTGGAGACATCTTTCAAAGAAATCAATTGCCTTCTGTAAGCACAATATTGTTGGCTCCAATAATTAAGTCGAAAAGACGACAGCTAATCGAATTTGTTCGGCGAGTGCAGTGGTCGGCTGCGATTGATCAGGCTCAAGGTGTTGGCCGATTTCATCGTGGCATATTGCGATTGACGTTTCGCTTTGCCAATTTGATTAAACGCAGTCGTATGAAAGCCCAAATGGCGAGGCGCAATGAAAATAATTGACTGTGACGTCATCGTCGTAAATTACAACTGGCACTGACTGCGTCGGTGTATATCATTAGTAATACGAGTTTCGCGCATTAGGGCGACCGGTTATGTCTACCGACTTTGGAGAAATGATGTTTCGCTCAGGTGATGTCGGGACTTTTCTTAGTCAAGGGTTGTTAGATGTTCGCCAAATTGCGACGTTGGCGCTGGCGCATCGCGACACCCATGTTGCTATTCAACAGTTTCGTGAGTTCAATACGTGGACCCATCGATTCAGCGGTTCCGGGCTGATGTAGTTAAGTTTAAAGCAATGTTTTCCTAAAGCATTGCGTCAGTCCAAAGTCGCTTATCTGTTAGCTGCTATCAACTTTGCAGTAGCTCATGTTTCCCAATGAGATCAACTGCATCCCCCAAGGCCTGCACTAATCCATCACGTAATGGATGCGGCGCGGCGACCTCGGGCAGCAGCAAACTGACTGTGAAGGGGATTGTCTTTGTGATCGGCCGGACTTGCAGGTTTGGGCTTGACATGGCCAGGGCGGTCAGCGGGTTGACGATGGCAACCCCCAATCCTTGTTGAACCAGAGCGCACACTGCGACGGCGCTGGCGGTTTCCCATCGGTTTTGGCGCGTGACGTTTGCTTGGGCAAACATCTGGTCAATGGCGTGGCGGTAAGGGTCGGCGGAGGCTAAGCTGATGAAGGATTCGCCCTCGAAGTCTTGCGGCGTCAAGATTGATTTACTGCATAGGCGGTGAGTGCTAGGCAGAACGGCGACTTCGTTGACTTGCAATAGCGTGCGCAAGGTGACACCAGTGGGTGCTTCGGTGGTTTCGCTCAAGCCTAGGTCAAACCGTTGTTCGCTCATGGCTTGTTCTAGCCAGGGTGATTCTTCGGGGTGAATGCTGACGGACGCTTGCGGCATGACTTCTGCAAATCGTGCTAATGCGCTAGGGACCAATGCATGCGCCAGGGCTGGCAAGCAAGCTAGGCGGAGTCGGCCGGTTGTGAGGTGGCGCAGTTCCATTGCGCGCTCGGCGATTTGCTCTAGCCCGACAAATGAGCGTTCTACTTCGTGCATCAGGGCCAGCGCACGCACGGTGGGGCGCAGACGGCCTCGCACACGATCAAACAAGTCGAATCCCAGAAGCTGCTCCAATCGAGCTAGCTCACGGCTCATCGTGGGCTGGCTGGAACCAGTGACCTCCGCCGCCCGGTTCAGGTTGTTGTGCAACATGATGGCGCGGAAGATCGTGAGTTGGCGGTGGGTGAGGGCAGGTGCGCTGTTCATGCGTCAACTATATCCATATTGAATTGATTCAAGAACTATTTGGCATTGTTTGAATTCACCTGCGGTGGCATGATGACCGCATGAATCCATTTACCCCATCTGCCCTGGCCGCATTGGCCCAAGAACACGGCACTCCTTTGTGGGTGTATGACGCTGCCACCATTGCGCGGCAAACTGCTGCATTGCGCCAGTTTGATGTGATTCGCTTCGCGCAAAAGGCCAATTCAAACACCCACATCTTGCGGCTGATGAAGCAGCTGGGTGTGGTGGTGGATTCAGTGTCGCTGGGTGAGGTCGAACGGGCCTTGGCGGCTGGCTATCAACCTGGCATGCACAACGGGCACGCCGAAATTATCTTCACGGCGGACCTGCTGGACCGCGCTACCCTCGCTCGCGTGACCGAGCTGGGTATTCCGGTGAACTGTGGTTCGATCGACATGCTGGATCAATTGGGCGCTGTGCGTGCCGGACACCCGGTGTGGTTGCGCATCAACCCGGGTTTTGGCCATGGCCATAGCAACAAAACCAATACCGGCGGTGAGCACAGCAAACACGGCATATGGCATGCAGATTTGCCGTTGGCACTGGAACGCATTCGTGCCAACGGGCTCACCTTGGTGGGACTGCACATGCACATCGGGTCTGGTGTGGACTACAGCCACTTGCAAGAAGTGTGTGGCGCAATGGTGACGCTGGTGGATGTGGTCAAGCAGCATGGCATGGACTTGCAGGCCATCTCCGCAGGCGGGGGCTTGTCGATTCCGTACCAAGCCGGTGACGCGCAGATTGACACGGCGCATTACTTTTCTTTGTGGGATGCCGCGCGTGTTCGCATTGCCCATCTGTTGAGTCATCCGGTCACACTGGAACTGGAACCCGGGCGCTACCTGGTGGCCGAGTCAGGTGTGTTGGTAACAGAAGTGCGTGCCACCAAAAAGATGGGCAGCAATCCGTTTGTGATGGTTGACGCTGGTTTCAGCGACTTGATGCGGCCCAGCATGTATGGCAGCTACCACGGCATGGAGATCATCCATGCAGACGGAACCCCGGCTGATGGCCCGCTCAATGACACCGTTGTGGCCGGGCCGCTGTGCGAGTCGGGCGACGTGTTTACGCAGGGTGAAGGCGGCGTGGTGCTCAAGCGTTCGCTGCCCACCCCACAGGTTGGCGACCTCTTGGTGTTGCACGACACAGGTGCCTATGGCGCGTCGATGTCGTCGAACTACAACACACGCCCTTTGATTGCAGAGGTGCTGGTGGAAAACGGGCATTCCAGATTGATTCGCCGCAGGCAGACAGTGGATGAACTGCTGGCGCTTGAAGCCGTTTAGCCTGCCCTGACGTGCAATAACTTTCATGTCCAGAGGGCGGTCACAGTCCAAGAGAGTTACCCCAGATTCAGAAAATCCAGCATCGGGCCCAGATGCTGGTCAAAGTCGCTGAGTCCGTGGTCTGACGCTGGCAGCAGCGTGATGTGGGCGCCGGGATAGTGGGCATGCATTTCGCGCCAATCAAGCACTTCGTCGCCTTTGGCAATGACCGCAAAGTACCGCTCTGGTCGGGTGATGGCGCTGATTTCCAAGTTGGCCAGTTCGCGCACATAGGTGGCATCAAAGTAGAAATCTTGGCTGGGATCGTGCCAATGGGTTTGATGGCCAATGTGATTGGCCAGATCACGGGCGGGAAACACTGCAGGGTTCAAGAGTGCCGCTTTGCAGCCCCATTTTTCAGCCAACCAGGTGGCATAAAACCCACCCAATGATGACCCCACCACCGCCATGCTGTGCTTGGGCCAGCTGTCGACCGCCTGCAGGGTGTCCTGCATTGCTTGCGTGGGTGAAGGGGATAACGCCGGGCACAGCCACGCCACATTGGGATGGTGTTTTGCCACCGTTTGGGCGGTGATTTGCGCCTTCAACGATTGCGGTGAAGACCGAAATCCGTGCAGGTAAAGCACATGCGTGGTTGGCATGGCGGCACGCACTTCAGTGCGAGGCTGCCACAGCAGGCGGCGGTGGCGCCGTTTTGGCAAGGGTTGGCGTGGTCGTCTTTGCTGTTGCTGGCGCTGTCGCTGTCGTTTTGGGTTTGGGAGTTGCAGTTGCAGTTGCAGCAGCCGCCGTTAGGTGCTCGTTGACCAAAGGCATCAGCGTTGGCGCCAAAATTTTGAGCAGTTGCACAGGCAATCCGCTGGTGAAATCGTAACCCGCAGCTTGCGCGCCGGGAACATAGGCGATCAGCGTGCCAAAGAAGCGCTCGTCAATGTTGAAGACAAAGGTTGCTGAGCGATTGACCACGCGTGAACTCGTGAGGCGACCACCGGCACCATACGTGTCAAAACGTTGGTCGCCCGTGCCAGTTTTCCCGCCTACCGATACAAAACTGCCGTCTGGGCGAACAAAAGCCTGTTTAACACGCTGTGCCGTCCCGTTTTGTACCACGCCACGCACCGCGTCCAGCGCCGCCTTGGCCACCTCAGGGGAGAGAATCTTTTGGCCGTCACCTGCTTTGTACTGCATGACCGTTTCATAGGGCGTGGCGTGGGCAAAGTGCAATGATTCGATGCGGGTATTGGGCTTGCGCACGCCTTCGTTGACCAAAATGCCCATCATTTCAGCCAGTGCAGATGGCCTGTCGGCCGAGGCGCCAAGCGCGGTTGCATAGGACGGGACCAGAGACCCGAATGGGTAGCCCATGCGTGCCCACTGGGCGTGGATTTCAAGAAACCCTTCGACTTCCAGCAAGCCCAAAATGCGTTTGTCCTGCGCCTGCTTGCGGTGGCTGGCAAAAAGCCATTGGTACACCGCCTGGCGCTCTTGGACGCTGGCTTGCATGATTTCTTTTTGTGTGGCGTTCGGGTGCGTGCGCAGGTACCCCACCAGCCACAATTCCAGCGGATGCAGCCCTGAAACATAAGCGCGGTCGGCCAGATTCATGGCGTCGGTTGCGTATTGGGCATACAGCTTCTCCAGCCGTGGGGAAGCTGCCTCTTTGTCGTCAGGTAGATTGGCGTTGATCCAGTCGGTGAACTGCCCTAGCGGGGCGTTGGGCTCGATGGTGCGAAACACCGCAGCCAACCGGGATGCGATCGGTCGTACATGCTGCAGCAGCAAGGTTTCGGCTTCTTCTTTGCTTTTGCCTTGGTATTGGGCCAAGTAACGCCGAATAAACACCTGGCCTTCACGGTCTGCAAAACGCGCCAGGTATGCGGCGCGGCGCGGGTCGCCACGGTCTTGTAGCAGGCTGGCGGAGGAGCCGGGTGTGAGAAACATGTAGTGGTGCACGATGTCGCGCATCAAACGAATGGACACCAGATTGACCGAATTGCGCAATCCGTCGCGCACCGACAGGACCCGTGAGTTGTCGTCTTTACTGAAATTTCCAAAGTAGTGCAAACCGCCGCCGGTCATGAATCCTTCGCTGGGGTTGGCAGAATACGTGCGTTCCAGCGCAGAATTAAGCATCTGGGACAGGCTTTTGTCCTCTGCTTTACTGAGGTAGTCCACAGCCCAGCGTGTCAAGGTGTCCTTGGGGTCAACCTCCAGTGTTTGTAGACCTGATTTGTCCAATGTGGCCAGTCGCTGGTGCAGCTTGTCGATGATGTCCAGATAGGTCACCAAGGTGCGCAACTTGGCCGTGGAGCCGAGGTCGAGTTTGGTGTCTTCGTTGATGTTCAGGGGTTGGTCGAAATTGTCTGTTTGGACGCGCAAATAGTTGGCTTTCGGGCCGCGTTCATACAGCGTGAAGCTGTACACCACTTTGGACGGGTCCCCCTTGGCCAGTAGTTTGGGTGCGGCCAGACCATGGGTCTTGATCTGCTCAGGCGTTTGCAATTCCCGCAACAAGCTTGTCACGGCTTCTTGCACGGGTGCGTCCAGTGTGCTAAATACCCCCAGATCCAGTCGATCAAGGTCGTACAGTCGTGTGCCACCCAGTAGCCCGGATAAGTGGTTGCGAACCGTGTTGGCTGCCTTTTGTGATACGAAGGACATCGCGTTGTTGGGCACACGGCCCATGCGCTGTTTCAGTTTGATCGGCAGTGCCGCGTCGCGCAGTTGGGGCGAGATGACCTCGACGCTGGCCAGTAAACGCAGGTGGCTGTTGGTCAACTCTTCCAACTCCGCGGCGCCAGACTCTAGATAGTAGGAAGGGCGACGCTGTGAAATCAGCAGACTCAGCGCCTGCTTGTACAAAAGGGCTTGTTCAGCGACGTTGCCTTTTTTTGCCGCCATGTCTTGGAAAATACGGGTGACCTCAGCGAAGTCCCGTGCGTACCACGCCCACAGGCCATCCCCCATGCCATGTACCTCTCCAAAGCCCACTTTGGCCGAGAGCGGCATGGTGTTCATATAGTTCACCACGATCTGACGCCTGGCCAGGGTTGTGTCCTCGCCGGGCTGGTAGGCGCGCAATGATGCAGAGATCATTTGCCGCCATTTGTCTTGCATGGATGAGGTGCGCCCATCGGGTGAATGGCGATACTTTTCAATCTGGGTGGCCAAAGTGCTGCCACCCGGCGCATCATCTTCACCTGTCAACCCATTTTTGAGCTTGCTCAGCACCGCCTGCGCCAAGCGGCCCCACTCCACGGCCGGATTACGCTTGGGTTGTTCGTCGTTCAGAAGCTCCCGGTTTTCGATGTACAACAGGCTTTGCACCAGGGCGGGTGCGATGGTCTTGAAGGTGTGAAAAATCCGTTGTGGGTAGTGCTCTGCAAACAAGGGGGACCGGTGTGCGTCCACGATGCTTAGGCCGCCGCCCAGTTTTTCTGAGTAGGGCGCAAAGTAGCCGCGCTCCATTAGGTCAACCATCCCGGCTGACATGCGGGACTGCTGGGCAATGTCAAAACTGTTTGCTTTGAGTTTGTCAACAAGTGCCGGTATGGACGAGTAGCCTAGTCGGTCGTCGTACGGTGCGGGTTGGGGGAATCGAATGGACGTGCTGGGCCCAGCACCCACCGAGAACGTTGATTCGCTGGCCCAACGTGAGAAGAACTGAGCCTGCCAAGACGACGTATTTACCTCCTGCGTGACGAATACACCCAAAACGGCCAACCCCAAGGCCAGCCCAATGGCCAACGTGACCTTCCAACGATGAGCAAACTTTCCCCACCTATCCCAAATACGCGACATCCTGAATCCCTTGTTGACTGAAACGCCCCATGCCGGGCGCTGGAGAGCGCCCACTGGACGGGGGTTTTTCGTTCATGGTAAAGGCAAAAACGCCTTTGATCGGTGTGGCAGCGGTGCGGTGCCCGCGAATCATTGCTTTTTGACAGATCGACGCGCTTGGCTGTTGCCTGGATGCCAAAAATCGTGTCATGGCCCAAGCGCTAGGGGTCAATGGCAGCCGACTAACGGTCACCCCAATCACTGCCTTTGAGCTTTTCACTCTCGCGGCGGTCGCGTTTGGTGGGGCGACCTTGAGCCAGCGCAAGCGCAGGCTCAGGCGCCAAGCGCCGCTGCTCAGCAGCTCTCAGTCTCAACTGAACCGACTCGGGTGTTTCCTGAAAAAGCAGTGCCGCCACGGGTGCGGGGCCACGTTTGTCGCTGATGGCGAGCACATTCACAGTGCGCACGATCACGCCGCTTCGAACCTGCACACTGTCCCCCACTTTGACGTCGCGCGCAGGCTTAACGGCTGCGCCATTGACCCATACACGGCCTTTGTCAATCTCATCACAGGCTAGGCTGCGGGTTTTGTAAAAGCGCGCAGCCCAAAGCCACTTGTCGATACGCAGACGTTCCATGCGGGGGGTAAACCTTGATGTGAGGGAGAGTTCTGGTTAGCGTGGCCAGTTCATGTTGCGTTGTGCGCGACGGGCGCCGGGGTCTACCCAACCATCGCCGCCAGACGCCACAACGAGGTCACTTCTTTGGCTCGGGCCTGGTGCAATGCGTCGCTGGCGTCTGTGGCTTTGGGGTGCACGGGTTTTGCGTCGATGCGACTGATCACCCGCAGGCCATATTTTTCAAACTGGTTCAATAAATCGTCGCGGGTACGCAACGCCAAATGTTCTGCCAGATTCGACATGATGAGCCAGCCCTCCCCATTGGGGGCAAGGTGTGCCGTCAAACCTTTGAGAAAACCATCCAACATGTGGCCACCTTCGTCATACACGGCACGCTCCAGTTCGGAACCCGGGCGTGCGGGCAGCCACGGAGGGTTGCAGACAATCACCGAAGCAAGTCCCGGGGGAAACAGGTCGGTTTCAAGCAGCGTGATTTGAGGGTCAAGGCCCAGAGTTTGCAGATTGGCGCGCGCACACACCAACGCCCGGGCAGAGGTATCGGTGGCGACGATGTTATTCACGCCGCGCTTGGCCAGCACGGCGGCCAGCACGCCTGTGCCCGTGCCGATGTCGAACGCCACTAACCCGTCTTGGCCTTTGGGCGACTTGGGCAGGTGTGCGCTGGCCACCAGCGAAATGTATTCACCCCGCACCGGCGAAAACACGCCGTAATGCGGGTGGATGCGGTTGTTGGGTGCCTCGCCCAGCGCGCTGATTTCGACCCCCACACGCCGCCACTCGTGCGCGCTGGTGATGCCCAACAGTTCACGCAGCGATGCCACCGATGTGCCGCCTGCCAAGTCAGCTTCACCCCAGGCTTCGGTGCAAGCGGATTTGACATCGGGTGCCCGGCGCAGGGCAATGTTGTAATCCGCACCGAATTCAATTACCAGCATGCCCAGAAGACGCGCGCGTTGAGATTGGGCCAGACGGTGTTTGTTGAAGGCTTCACCAATGGCGATGACTTGTTCGGCCTTTTTTTGCTTGCGCTTGGGTACCAGATCAATGCGCCTTGCCATGGCAGCTAGGAGCTGACGTGCGTTCTGGAAGTCGCCACGCCACAACAGGGCTGTGCCAGCGCACGCCAGCTGATAAGCCTCATCTGCGGTCGTGATGTCGTTGACCAGCGCCACGCGTTTGGGGGCAGCCAGACCACGTTCTGAGCGCCAGCGGGCCGCGCAAGGGAGGTCGGCCTCGGTCCAGTGAATACGTGGCAAGGTGTTGGACGCCGCAGCGTTCGGGGTAATGGACATGCAGGAGCAGATGACTCTGTCGTTAAGGGTTGGGGGTGAAGACGGTTGTAACAGATTGGCGTGAGGGGCCAGTGTGTTGTGGTTTCAAGGCGCCAGGAAACCCGGGGACAAGTTTCACACGGGGCTACTCACACCGAAGTGACGCTGTCAGGATGCACTAAATGCTACATAAAAAATAGCTATAAGCCCAATAAATAAATGGGCTTGAGGCGTATTTTATGTTGAAACCTTGAATGTGCCCATCATGTGCTCAAGATGTTTAGCCTGGGTTTGCAGCGCTTGTGCTGCTGCTGATTGTTCAACCAATGCCGCGTTCTGTTGCGTGACGCTGTTGATGGCGTCGATGCTATGGCCTACATCCCAGATGGCGTTGCTTTGTTTGACTTGGTCTCGAAATACATCACATTTGGCCAAGGTCACCATCTTGCTCGCAAGTCCGACCATCGTCGTTTGCAGTGGGCACATTTGCCCACTTGGATTAGCATGTCCACCTGATCCATTGATTGAAAGTTGCTGATGTTTGAATCTGCCGAACTCGGGCACAAAGTGAGCAAGGATGTGTTTCGCATAGAAGAGGCCAACTTGAGGGCGGCGCTTTTAGAGGCGCAGGTCGACCTCTACACCCAGCGAAAGACGCCTGTGGTGGTGCTGGTGTCCGGGCAAGACGGTGCGGGAAAGGGCGAAACCATCAACGTGTTGTACGAGTGGATGGACCCGCGGTTTCTCTCAACACTGGCGTTTTCGGAGCCCACTGATGAAGAACGTGAGCGCCCTCCCATGTGGCGCTATTGGCGTTCTTTGCCTCCCAAGGGTCGCATAGGCATTTTTGCAGGCTCCTGGTATTCAGACCCAATTCGTGAACGCATTGGCGGCGACATCTCCCAAAAAGAGCTCGACGCACGCGCCGAGCAGATCAACCGTTTTGAGCAAATGCTGGTCAATGAAGGCGCGTTAGTCCTGAAGTTTTGGTTTCATCTAACCAAGCAGGGGCAAAAAGATCGGTTGAAAGCACTTGGGTCTGATCCGCGCACGGCTTGGCGCGTCACACAGTGGAACTGGGATCGCCTGAAAACTTACGACGAGTTGCAGGTGGTTGCAGGGCATCTGCTGCGCGTCACCAATACCGCGGCGGCACCCTGGGTGGTGGTCGAGGCCACGGATGACCGTTACCGCTCTCTGAAAGTTGGCAAGGAAATACTCAACGCCATCCAGGCGCGACTCGCGTGTCCCAAACCTTCGGATGATTTGCCTTTGTCACCGAGCGCAGGCATTGACGTGGATGGCCGCAACGTGTTGTCCGCGCTGGATTTATCGCAATCGTTGGATGACCAGCCGTACAAAGATCAGCTGGCGCACTGGCAAGGCCGTCTGTCGGAGTTGGTGCGTGACGAGTGCTTCAAAAATCGCTCACTGGTGTGTGCCTTTGAGGGTGCAGATGCAGCAGGCAAGGGTGGTGCCATTCGGCGCATTGCGTCGGCGCTGGACGCGCGTCAGTACCAGGTGACGCCCGTGGCTGCGCCGACCGAAGAAGAAAAGGCGCAACCGCATTTATGGCGTTTCTGGCGGCATCTGCCGCGGCATGGGCGCATTGCCATCTTTGACCGCACTTGGTACGGGCGGGTTTTGGTAGAGCGGGTTGAGGGGTATTGCTCAGAGCATGACTGGTTACGTGGCTACGTGGAGATCAATGACTTTGAACATGAAATCATCGAAGCCGGCACGATTGTGGTGAAGTTTTGGCTGCAAATCAGTCAGGAAGAACAGCTCAAACGCTTCAAAGAGCGTGAGAAAATTGATTTCAAACGATTCAAAATCACCAAGGAAGACTGGCGCAACCGCGAAAAATGGGCTGAGTACCAAAAAGCCATTTGTGACATGGTGGAGCGCACCAGCACCGGTGAATCTCCTTGGACGCTGGTTGAGGCCAACGACAAAAACTTTGCCAGGGTCAAGATTTTGCGCACCCTGTGCGAGCGACTGGAGGCGCAATTGTCAGGACACAAGGGTGACAAACCCAGCGAGCATCCCCCTGCTGGCAGCAAACATAAGGCAAAAGCAGACAAAGGTGCCAAGTCTCACGCCAAGGAAAAGTAATTTGATGTCTTCGGAGACAAAGCTTTGGCGCACTGCAGACATCGTCATTCCAAGGAGTGTCGCGACGTGGCAA
>Ga0136636_10000219_pt1 | contig 26470 bp, 21 predicted proteins | sample AntDrymUQ8522106_2_FD_104653 | JGI IMG/M metagenome (GOLD analysis project Ga0136636, IMG submission 104653) | Polar desert sand microbial communities from Dry Valleys, Antarctica - metaG UQ852 (21.06) | ecosystem: Environmental > Terrestrial > Soil > Desert | place: Antarctica: Dry Valley... | reverse complement strand
TTTTCATTTAATGGTATGTTCAATGGAAGATGCCTGTGCCCAAAAATAAAATAATCGTAATGTTGCTGTTGCAATATTTCTTTTGCATAGATAACTAACCATTCCTTCTCATCTCCTAGAAATACTTCATTTGTTTTACCGGTTTTAGCCCTGCTTTTTCTGCTGAAGTAATCTGCAAGTCCTATACCTATATTTGGAGGCAATGCGCCAAACAACCATTGGCAAAATCTATTTCTAAATATTTTTTTCAAAAATTTATATCCTTCATCACCTGGGCCCAGCCCATCACCATGACCAATTAAAAACTTTTTTCCATCAAAAATAAATTCCTTTGGAGCAAAATAAACTTCAATATTTAGTTCTGCTTGAAAATAATTCTTCATCCACATATCGTGGTTGCCCACAAAAAAGTAAATGGGAATTCCTGCATCTGTAATTTCTGCTAATTTGCCTAAAATTCGCACATATCCTTTAGGGACTACATTTTTATATTCGTACCAAAAATCAAAAAGATCTCCTACAATAAATATAGCTGAGGCTTGTTGTTTTATTTCGTCTAAAAAACGAATAATTTTTTTCTCCCTTATAAGACTTTCTGCAGCATTAGGTGCGCCTAAATGAAAATCGGATAGAAAGAATATTTTTTTTGATGCGGCCATCTACAAATTTACGGTTGGTTCTTTTGTTGAAGATAACGCATTACATCGCCTGTTTCTATTTCTGGCAAGTTGCTGGTATTTCCATTAAACCAATATACCCAAGCCTGTAAAATTTCTCCATTTTGAAAAACATTTACAACTTCTCTTTTATATAAAGGGAGTTCGCCCGGCAATACATTTATACCTTCATAATCATCCAACTGTTCAAAAGCCCACGAAAATTCTTCTTCATTAATCATGGCATACAACTCACCGATAATAAAATGTTCTTCTTCTGTAGCAATAGCAACAGGGTGGGTAACTGCATCAAAAAACTTACCCTTCACCAGTGCTTCACCACTGCATTTAAAATAACGTGTAAGGTATTCGTAAGCAGGATTTCTAAAGCCGCTACGCAATGAGCCATAAACAAAAAGGTTATTTGAAGTTGTAGCCATAGATTTTCTATTAATTTCTAAATCGTTTAAATTGATGGTTTTATTTTTTTATAAAAAACTAACTGTACATGAAATTAACTTCTTTTAAATACTAAACCATTTTATTATTTTTTAATACAAGGGTTCAATTTTTTATTTACAACTGGTTTATAATTATATAAATCTGTACAAAATTATGTACTATGTTGGTAGCTATTATATCTTAATTTAGAAAAGATTTAAAATTTTACTGTGAAAGCGTAACAGATAATAATGACGCTAAATGTACATGGTAAAACGATAGTTGTAATGTTATTGGATGATTATAATTAAGTGGATGAAACATATTATTTGATGAGTACTCCTGCAAATAAAGCAATGATGTATAAATTAATACAAGAATTTAAAGAAGGAAAGGTGTAACAAAAACAATAGATGAACTTGAAAAAATGATAACAAGAAATGATTAATTTTTAAAGTTTTGCATTTTCTCAAATAGCTTACCGGATAGAAAATGATAAAAAGATTTCCTTAAGAATTATTAAATTAATAGAAGAAGTACAAAGAATTCTTTTAGTGGGTATTGGTAAAGCTGATCTGTAAAAAGGTGATTTTAAAAGTTGTTGAGTAGGAGAATAGACAATGACCCTAAACTGAGTTACAAAATAGAACAAGAAGGTTTATTTTTTCATTCATGTATTTTTCATTACTAAAAAAACTATTACATTCTATCCCTCAACTAGAAAACAAAAAACTTCTTTAGGTCCGTGTACACCAGTTACCAATGTTTTTTCAATATCTGCCGTACGACTTGGCCCACTTGCAAACGTTGTAAAAGATGGAAAATCTCTATTGCCGTATTTTTCTTTCATGGCAACTAAAGCATCTTTTACATCGTACAACAGTTGATTAGTATAAGCTACACAAATATGTACTGGCGCATATACACTTGTGGTACGACCACTTTCCTGCGCAGCACTTAATACCATTGTGCCTGTACGTGCTACTAAATACTCGCAACCAGTTACAGACACTTCACACGATGGAAGATCGCTATAATCTTCCACAGCAATGCTTTTCAGAATTTCTTTTAATTTCGCCTCCCGGCAATAAACCTTTTGCCAGTTTTTCTCTAACATTAAAGTGTTGAGCTGGTTTTTTAAATCAGCCTTGTTTGCACAGAATGCAAATTTACCCTGCAGTTTTGTAAATTCTTCTGCAAAAATCACAACAGGTTCTTCCTCGCTTTCTACATATACAGAATTGTTGCCTTCACTGTTCGGAAAAGGCAAAGGCACCGGATTACTCAGTGCCTCCCTAATGCGTTTAAGAATATTTTCTTTAGCCGTTGATGTTGCCATTATTATTTTTAAATTGCTGGTGGATTTTTTAATTCTTCAGGTATAGTTGTCGAAGGTTCTTCAATTACTATCTCATGCGGATCTATATCCAATAACTTTTTTTCTTCAAAAGGCCTTTTGCCAATCAATGATTCTAAATCACTTTTAAATAATACTTCTTTTATTAAAAGTTCTTTTGCCAATTTTTCTACATCGCCTTTTTTCTCTTGCAGCAATGCTTTTGTTTTTACGTAAGCATCTTCAATTAATAATCGAACTTCATTATCTATCAGTTTTCCAGTTTCTTCGCTATAGGGTTTTGTAAACATGTTTTCCTGCGATGGATCATAATAACTTACATTACCTATCTTCTCATTCATACCATACATGGTTATCATGCTATAGGCGATTTTGGTAATTTGCTGTAAATCATTACTTGCACCTGTACTTATTTTGCCAAAGAAGATATCTTCTGATGCTCTGCCGCCTAGTGTCATACAAATTTGATCCATCAACTGGTCAGTATTATACAAATACTGTTCTTTAGGAGTGTATTGAGCATATCCCAATGCAGCTGTACCCCTTGGCACAATTGTAACTTTTAGTAGTGGATATGCATGTTCTAAATACCAACCACATATTGCATGTCCCGCCTCATGATATGCAATAATTTCTTTTTCCTCAGGTGATATTAATTTGTTCCTTTTTTCTAAGCCACCAATAACCCTATCTATAGCATCTTGAAAATCGCTCATATCTACACTTTCCTTATTTTTTCTTGCAGCTATCAATGCAGCTTCATTACATACGTTGGCAATATCTGCCCCTGCAAAACCTGGAGTTTGCTCTGCTAGTTTATGTATATCCAGCGTTTGCGAAATTTTTATTGGGCCAAGGTGAACTTTAAAAATTGCTTCTCTTCCTACCATATCAGGTCTGTCAATCGAAATTTGCCTGTCAAAACGACCAGGGCGAAGTAAAGCCGTATCCAATACATCCGGTCTGTTAGTTGCTGCAAGAATAATAATACCTAAGTCTGTACCAAAACCATCCATTTCCACCAACAATTGGTTCAAAGTATTTTCTCTTTCATCGTTGCTCATCATAGCATTTTTGCCACGGGCACGTCCTATTGCATCTATCTCATCTATAAAAATAATGCATGGAGCTTTTTCTCTGGCCTGTTTAAACAAATCTCTCACACGGCTTGCGCCTACACCCACAAACATTTCTACAAAGTCAGACCCGCTTAAGCTGAAAAAAGGAACCTGCGCTTCTCCTGCTACTGCTTTTGCCAGCAAGGTTTTACCGGTACCCGGAGGACCAACCAACAAAGCACCTTTTGGTATTTTACCACCTAAAGCAGTATATTTTTTCGGGTTTTTTAAGAAATCCACAATCTCCATTACTTCTACTTTTGCTTCATCAAGTCCTGCCACATCTCCAAAGTTTATATTTACTCTGGTACCTTTATCAAATAAAGTAGCCTTAGATTTTCCAATACTAAAAATACCACCGGGCCCACCGCCGCCACTAGGGCCACCCATTTTACGCATCATCATTACTATTAACAAGCCAAATAAAAGTATGGGTAATAATGTTTTAAGTAAGTCACCAAAAATTTCGCCTTCCATGGTGTAATAGGGCAAAATTTCTTTTACGGTAGGGTTTTCTTTATAAAATTCTGTAAGCTTTTTTTCGAACGCCTCTTCTTTAGGAATATTAAAATAAACCTGTGGAGTTAAGCTTTTAAGCAACATGGCATAATCTTGCTCACTTAAAAAAGATTTGTAAAAACCAGATTTGTTTTTTACGCTGTCTTTGTTTAAAAACATGCGTGCAATATCCCTGTTTCTTACAACTATTAAACCTGTTTTTTCGTTGTCCGCTTTCACATCTTCTACTACATCCCCGGCTTTTAATATTTCTGTAAGATATATTTGCTTAACCTCAATACCATCTGTTGAAACTGTTCTAAAAACATTCCATAAAATTAAGCCCAAAAATACTGCACCCCATAACCAATACACATTGAATTTTGGTTTTTTTGAAGGGTCATTACTTAAGCCTGGTATTTTATCGGGGCCAGAAACTTTTTTGTTATTCGGTTGAATATTATTTTGTTGTGCCATTTGTACTTGTGCGCTCTTAATTTGCTTTTTAAATTATTTTTCTTTATGCTCTGTAGATACTGCGTCGCTCCACATTTCTTCTAACTGATAAAATTTTCTTGGTTCAGGCAACATAATGTGTACCACTACATTTACAAAGTCAATTAAAATCCATTGCTGTGCTTGCCTACCTTCATGTTTGTAAGCATTTTCTCCACATTTTTCTTTTACTTCATGCTCCACCTCATCAGCTATTGCTTTTAAAAGAGATGGATTGTTAGCTTCGCAAATAATAAAAAAGTCTGCAACGGCTTCGGGTATTTTTCGAAGGTCCAGACTTATCACGTTTTCGCCTTTTTTTTCGTAAATGGCGTTTATAATTGTTTTGATTATTTTACTGCTTTTTGTAAGCCTTGTGATGGTATTTTTTTTGCGTGTTTCTAATACACTTAAGTTGTTGTTCAAATTTTCTTCTTTTTATTAAATGAATACATGTATTTAGCATGTGATGCAGTACTAAAAATAGTAGCTTGCAGTTCTTTCAAAATTACATATTCTTTTTTACCCAGCAGCTATAATGATACCCGAAAACCATTTATTTACCATTTTAGATGTTGTGGAAAGTACCAACAACTATGCCATGGGGCAGCTACATGCGGGTTTGGCTGTACATGGGCAGGCATGGTTTGCAAGAGAACAGTGGGGGGGGCGAGGGCAACGGGAAAATATATGGTTAAGCGAAAAACATCAAAATATTATAATGACGGTAATTTTTAAGCCTGGTAAGGTTTTTAGAAGAAACATGCCACTGTTTAATATGATGATGGCAGGCATTTGCCACCAATTTTTTGCTGAAATTGCCGGTGCAGCTACAACTTTAAAATGGCCAAATGATATATATTTTGGTGACAGAAAGGCAGGAGGAATTTTAATAGAAAATATTGTCAGCGGAAATGAGTGGACTTGGGCAGTTGTAGGAATTGGAATTAATGTAAACCAGATAGACTTTGATAGAAACCCACACGCAACTTCAATAAGGAGAATTTGCGATAAGCTATATGATCCGATAGAACTTGCAATGCAACTTCATAAAAAATTAAATGACATTTTAGAAACTGTTTCTGACGATGCTAAGGACTTCTATTTTAATTATTACAATAAACATCTTTACAAAAAAGGAGAAATTGTTAAACTGAAAAAAGACAACATCATCTTTAGTACCCGTATAAAAGAAGTAAATAGAAAAGGGCAAATGGTAACATCTGATGCGCTGGAAAGGCAATTTAATTCAGGAGAAATAAAATGGGTATTATAAATTATTTATGGATTGCTAAACGAAGGAAGATTATCATTTTTAGGGCTGGAGTTTTGATACATACGGTGCATTACTTGTAAATGTGGTAAAGTTAGTACAGATAAAATAATTAAAAGGGCAAAAAGCATATTCATATCAGGCATAAAATAACTTAAAACAAAATACAGCATTACCATTCCACCCAGAGCCAATACACTAAAAAGTATGCTTTTATTGCAGATGACCGCAAATTTTTTATCGCTGTTAAATGATTTGAAATAGGAAAATATATTTCTAACAGATAAAATAGAATGCCATAAAGCAAAGTAGAAAGCGAAAGCCATTAACAATGGCAATAAGCTGATAATGGCAAGCAAACATACAAACCGAATAAGTTGTGGCAGTGTAACTACTATATTATCAATTGATTTTTGATACACAACTGCAACAACAAATAAAAAGCCTAAACCCACAATAAAAAGATAGCGATTGGCTTCCAACTGCGCATATAAATTACTCGTTTCAACAAAATCTTTAATAACCGGTAAAGTATCTTTTATTTGTGGTAGATGTACCAGTAACAATACCCCAAGTATAAATGAGCCATAAGCTATATATAAAATGCTGGCCTTTTTTTTGGTTTTTAGCATACCTGCCATATCAGTTTCGCCAAAATGGTAAATAGAGAATACCATAAATATGGAAAATGCCACCCAAGGAAATATCCATATCAGAGCAAAAGCAAAAAGCCTTAACAGATACAAAGACACAAATTTTTTAATAGAAAATTGCTGCCGTAATGCAACTTTATTTTGTTCATCTACTAAAAAATCTAAAGCGCCATGAGGAACACCAACCAAAAAAACCAAGGAAAGTAAAGCGATCATTTGAGTTTTTGGATCTATGGGCAGTATATAGTAATGCAATCCTAAAAACATACTTCCAATTATTAATAAAATAGCTTCTGTATTAAAATTAGTATTATTAAGATTTTTCATTTAATTTGTTTTATTGTTAGTCCAACATTTTCAAATATGGGAAATTTATTTTTATTTATCAATACAAGTACTTAGTTGTCAGCTTTTTATGAAAAAACTATAATTAATTCGAAATATTTTCGCATAAAAATATGTTATTAGAATGTGAAAGTACTAATTTTATCTTTATTAACTAACGTTCGTTTACTATTCTAAATTAACAATTAAAACTAAACACTTATGTTACAAATCTTGCTTGAAATTAAGGCAATCGCTACAGACAACTATGTAGCCTTTACATTCTTTGTCGGTACAATGGCTATGATGGCCGCTGCCGTATTCTTTTTTATGGAAACGAGTAGTACTGCCCCACAATGGCGTACTTCAGTATTGGTTTCCGGTCTTATTACCTTTATTGCAGCAGTGCATTACTACTACATGAGAGGTTACAATTTAGACACCGGAGATTCTCCAACATTTTTCCGTTATGTTGACTGGTTATTGACTGTGCCACTTATGTGTGTTGAGTTTTATCTTATCACTAAAAAAGTGGGTGCAAAAATTAGTTTACTTTGGAAGTTAATTTTTGCTTCTGTAGTAATGCTTGTTACTGGTTACATTGGTGAAGCAATTCACCCGGAAGAAACAGTAAGTTGGGTATGGGGTTTAGTTAGCGGCTTGGCATATTTCTACATTGTATACCTTGTATGGTTTGGCGATGTTGCAAAACTTGCAGGAGCATCTTCACCAGCAGTAAACAAAGCTGTGAAAACACTTGGTTGGTTTGTATTGGTAGGTTGGGCTATTTATCCATTAGGCTATATACTTGGTACCAAAGGAGGATTGTTTGGTATTGAGCTTGTAACTGATAGAGAAGCAGCAAGACAAGCCATGGATATCGTTTACAACATTGGTGATGCTATTAACAAAATCGGTTTCGGCTTGGTAATATATGCACTTAGCCGTTCTGATAAAGACGCTTAAAAAGTTCTGGCATAATAAAAAAAGGGAGCGTAATGCTCCCTTTTTTGTTTTTACAATATTTTATAATGGTTGTTTATAGCAATAAAATATAAACTTTAGTAAGGTGCTATTTATCCGTCAATTACAACAATGTTCTGCAAGCATTTAGAGAATAGTAAATATTAAAGGTGGTCAAAAAAATTATTCTCCGGCAATAGATAACATTACATAAAGTATTGGGGAACTGAATGGGGATGGCCTGCTAACTTAAAATAATTTTATTTTTATTTTATTTACTTTAAGCCTATAAATGGGGTACTATTAACTGTTTGTACTATTTTATGATCAGTATTATCCAACTACTTTTGTATTTTTGAACCATACAAATACGCCTTTCTCCATGTCCATCACTATAAATAACCTCACAAAAACTTACGGCATACAAAAAGCAGTAAACAATATTTCTTTCAATGTAAACAAAGGGGAGATAGTTGGTTTTCTTGGGCCAAACGGTGCTGGAAAAAGTACTACCATGAAGATGATTACCGGCTATCTTGATGCAGATGCAGGTTCCATTACTGTGAGTGGTATTAATGTATCGAAAGATAAAATAGAAAGTACGAGAAAGATAGGTTATCTGCCGGAGGCAAACCCGCTCTACCACGAAATGTATGTAAGGGAATATTTACATTTTACTGCGGGTATTCACAAGCTTAAGAATACAAATGAAAAAGTAGAAGCTATTATAAAAACAGTGGGCTTAGTGCTGGAAGCAAATAAAAAAATAGGGCAACTGAGCAAAGGCTACAAACAGCGTGTAGGGCTTGCTGCTGCGCTTATACACGAACCCGAAGTGTTAATACTAGACGAGCCAACTTCCGGACTGGATCCAAATCAAATAATTGAAATAAGAAATGTTATTAAAGCCTTGGCAAAAGATAAAACTGTACTTTTTTCATCGCATATTTTACAGGAAGTGGAAGCTATTTGCGATCGGGTTATCATCATTAATAAAGGAAATATTGTAGCTGATGATTTATTACACAACCTACAACGTAAAAACAGTGAAACAGCATTGGTGAATATTGAATTCAGAGAAGATGTTGATACAAATACCTTGGGGTCTTTACAACATGTAAAAGGAGTAAACAAACTTTCGCCCCACCATTACCAGTTATCAACTACGAACCCGGAGAGCGTACGCAAACAATTGCTACAGTTAAGTATTGATAGGAACTTAAACATAATATCGCTGCAGAATGAAGTAAACAGTTTAGAAGATGTTTTTAAAGGATTAACCTCTTCCAACTAAACACGTAACAATTTCAACATAGACAATTCAAATAATATTTTATAAATTTGAAGCATCCAGTTAACATTTGGACAAATAGCAGATTAGCTGCTCCGCTTTGCAAAAACGAAATAAATTTTAAATAATCACGGCGCTCACATATACCCTTCGGGGAATTTAGGGAGCTGTTAAACAATTTAACCAACTATGAGCTACATCGCATCCATTTATGCCCGCCAAATTTTAGACAGTAGGGGTAACCCAACAGTAGAAGTAGATATTCTTACAGAAAATGAAAGGCTAGGCCGTGCTGCAGTACCAAGCGGTGCAAGCACAGGCATACATGAGGCGGTTGAACTGCGTGACAATAAAAAAAATTACTACGGTGGTAAATCTGTATTAAAAGCAGTATCTAATGTAAATACAATTTTGGCAGAAAATTTAATAGGTTGGGATGTGGCAGATCAAACAGGAATTGATGCCATGATGAACGAATTAGACGGCACAAAAAACAAAAGTAAATTAGGCGCAAACGCTATGCTTGCAGTAAGCCTTGCCGTTGCTAAAGCTGCAGCACTGGAGGCAAACCTTCCATTATACAGATATATTGGCGGAACGAATGCAAAAATTCTTCCTATACCAATGATGAATATATTAAACGGTGGTTCACATGCAGATAATAAAATTGATTTTCAGGAATTTATGGTAATGCCAGTGGGCGCAAAATCTTTTAGCGAAGGGTTACAGTGGGGCGTAGAAATTTTTCACGCACTAAAAACAGTATTAAAGAAAAAAGGATTTAGCACTAATGTTGGAGACGAAGGCGGCTTTGCACCAAATATACAAAGCAATGAAGAAGCAATAGAAACAGTACTTACAGCTGTACAGGCCGCAGGGTATAAAACAGGAAGCCAGATAGGAATAGCGATGGATGCGGCCAATAGTGAGCTGTGGAATGCAAAGGAGAAAAAATATATTTTCCATAAAAGTGATGGTAAGAAAATGACCAGCGAACAACTGGTAAAGTATTGGGAAAGCTGGGTAAAGCAATATCCTATTATCTCTATTGAAGATGGTATGGCAGAAGATGATTGGAAAGGCTGGAAAATGATGACGGAATCTCTTGGAAGCAAATGTCAGATTGTGGGTGATGATCTTTTTGTAACAAATGTAGAAAGATTGGAAAGAGGGATTAATGAAAATATTGCCAATGCATTACTGGTAAAGGTGAACCAGATAGGTACACTCACAGAAACCATTAATGCGGTGAGCATGGCACAGCAGGCAGGTTATAACACTATTATGAGCCATCGCAGTGGCGAAACGGAAGACAGTACTATTGCTGACCTTGCCGTTGCACTTAATTGCGGCCAAATAAAAACAGGTTCTGCCAGTAGAAGCGATCGTATGGCAAAATACAACCAGTTACTAAGAATTGAAGAAATTTTAGCTGATAGTGGTCAATACCCCGCAGGAAAAATAAAGTTTGGTAAATAATTTCAACATCAATTTTATGCTGTACATAAAACCAATATTAAAATTTATAAAAAACAAATATATCATTGCAACGGTGGCATTTATGGTATGGATGCTTTTTTTTGATCCAAAAGATTTAGGAACTATAGCTGTTCGCAACAATAAATATAAAGAGTTAAAAGAAAGCGAAAAACATTTAACCTCTTTAATAAAAGAAACAAAAAAAGAGTTGGGTCTTTTAAAAACAGATGCAGCCTCTATTGAAAGGTATGCCAGGGAAAAGTTTTTTATGAAGAAAGATAATGAAGACCTATTCATAGTTAAAATACCTGAATAATGTTTAAATTTGAACAATAAGCAAATTAATTTTGCGTTATTAATGGGAAGAGAGATTTTTATAACCCACTCAATTGAATTTATGGTGAATGTTACGCAGGACGATCTTCTAAAGTATTTATACAAGGAAGCCTCTGCCGAAAAGACAAAACAAATACAACAACTATTAGATACGGACCTTGACCTGCAGGAAAGATTTCATCTTTTAAAAACTGTAAAAGGCAGGCTGGATCAAATAAAGCTAATATCCCCGAACAGTAGATCGGTGGATAATATACTTAATTATGCAGAACGAGCAGTAGAGGCTTTGCAACAGCACGATTAGTATAATTGTTATTTAACTTTATGGCCCGTACTTTAAACTGCGGGCTTTTTTATGAAAATTAATGATCGCTACAGGTTTATTATTGAATATTTTTTAAAACATGCACCTGAGGCAGAAACGGAACTGATTTATGATGACCCTTTTCAATTGCTGGTAGCGGTTATTTTATCGGCACAATGCACTGATAAAAGAGTAAATATGACCACGCCGCTTATTTTTGAAAAATATCCGGATGCTTTTTTAATGAGCAGGGCAACAGTTGAGCAACTTTTTGCGTTAATAAAAAGTATATCGTACCCAAACAATAAAGCAAGGCACCTTGCCGGTATGAGTAAGTTGTTGGTAGACAAATACAATGGTAAAGTGCCTATGACGGTAGATGAGTTGATTGAACTGCCAGGTGTGGGAAGAAAAACGGCAAACGTGGTAACATCAGTAATAGATGAGCAACCAAACATGGCAGTAGATACTCATGTGTTTAGAGTAAGTGCAAGAATAGGGCTAACAGTGGGAGCAAAAACTCCTACAGCAGCAGAGAAGCAATTAATAAGGCATTTACCAAAAGAATTTGTGCATAGAGCACACCATTGGTTAATATTACACGGCAGATATACCTGTGTAGCAAGAAAACCCAAATGTGCTGAATGTGGATTAAAGCCTGTTTGTAAATTTTACAATAAGCATGTTTTGGAATTTTTAAAAAACGAATTATAATGCATTATTTTGTAGAGAGAAATATATTTCCAAATACCTATAACTACCAAAGGAGATGAAGAAAATCCTATTAACTGCAGGTTTTATGACTGTTTTATTGATCGGAACAACAATTGTAAATGCTCAATATTACTTTTTTGACGGTGAATATTATGACAACCCTGTTTTATATGAAGCTGGTATATCTTTAAATGCTATGAACGCACTTACTGATATGGGTGGTAAAAAGGGTATAGGAAAAAAATTCCTGAAAGATTTAAATATTGGCAAAACACATATAAGCGGAGGCATATTTTTTAGTGTTTCATATAAAAATGCCGTTGCTTTAAGATTAGAAGGAACCTTTGGGCAAATATCTGCTAACGATGATGTGCTCTTGGGCATAACTGACATTGCTAAAGAACGTTTTAATAGAAATTTAAATTTTCGCAGCTATATTACTGATGTGACAGCTATGTTGGAAATACACCCAATGTATATTTTTATTGACTGGCCTGCAAAAGAAACTACCCCACCAAGAACTTCGCCCTATCTTTTGGGAGGTATTGGGTATTTTTCGTTTAATCCACAAACAAAAGTTGGCAATAGGTTTATTGATCTACAAAAATTAAGTACAGAAGGGCAAGGGTTTGCTGAACATCCGGATAGACCGGTGTACAAACTAAACCAGTTAAATATTCCATGGGGGGCAGGTGTAAAATATGAACTGTCTCCTCTGGTAAATTTACGCGGCGAATTTGTATACAGAAAAACCTTTACCGATTATATTGATGATTTAAGCACCACATACATTGACCCTGCATTATTTGATAAGTATTTTGGCGCAGGTTCTCAAAAATCAATTAATGCAAGAGCTTTATATGACAGGCAAATAGAAAACCGTGCAGGTATTGATGGAAAACGTGGTACTGAAAAAAATAACGATGGCTATTTTACAGTTAATTTAAAAATAAGTGTAATTATTGGAAGAGAGAGGATAAGGAGGTAAAATCTCAACCAGTTCTATTAATTTTAAAGTACAATTTCTTTATAGTGAATAAACTAAAAATCCCAATAGAAAAATCGGGATTTTTGGTAGTGTAAAATTTGTTTCGCAGTAGAAATTAGTTTTTAATCTTTAAGCATTTCTTTCATTTTTTCTACCAACTCCGCCTTAGTAAAGGGAATTCCCATTATTTTATTGTAAGCAGTAGCGTCTGTAAAATAAACGTCTCGTATTATTTTAATTAATTGCCCATTGTTTAATTCAGGTATCAACACCTTTTCATAATTTTTAATAATATCTCCAAGGTTTTTAGGAAAAGGTCTTACATAACGTATATGTGCATGGGCTATGGAAGCACCATCGTTTTGCAATTGCAAACAAGCACTTTTTATTGAACCATAAGTACTACCCCAGCCAATTACCAGTACTTTTCCTTTCTCAGGGCCACTATCCAGTTTTTGTTCTGGTATATGATCTGCTATTTTATCTATTTTTTCCTGACGGATTTTTACCATTAATTGATGGTTCTCAGGGTCGTAACTAATATTACCTGTGATGTTTTGTTTCTCCAAACCACCTATTCTGTGTTCCATGCCCGGTGTGCCCGGTATTACCCATGGGCGCACCAGCTTTTCATCTCGCAAGTAAGGGTGAAATTTTTCTTCATGATCGCCCAACTGCGTTTTAAACTCCGTTTTTATTTCGGGCAAATCTGCACTTTGTGGAAACTTCCATGGTTCTGCACCATTGGCAATGTATCCATCGCTTAATAAAATAACCGGCGTCATGTGCTGTACAGAAATACGCACTGCTTCATATGCCGCTGCAAAACAATCACTTGGAGTACTTGCAGATACAATAGGCATTGGGCATTCACCGTTTCTTCCATAGTAAGCCTGCATTAAATCGCTCTGCTCCGTTTTAGTTGGTAAACCCGTACTTGGTCCACCACGCTGTACATTTATAACAAGCAAAGGTATTTCCAGCATTACTGCAAGCCCCATTGCTTCTGCTTTTAAAGCCATGCCCGGGCCGCTTGTAGATGTAATGCCAAGCAAGCCGCCATAGCTTGCGCCAATAGCAGATGTAATGGCAGCTATTTCATCTTCTGCCTGAAAAGTACGTACACCGAATGCTTTGTGGCGGCTCAATTCATGCAAAATATCGGACGCAGGTGTAATGGGGTAAGAACCTAAAAATATTTTTAAACCACTTTTTTGCGAAGCCGCTATAAGCCCATAACTTAATGCCTGGTTGCCCATCATTGAACGATAGGTGCCGGGGTCCATAATGGCTTTTTGTACAGAGTAACGTGCAGAAAAAGTTTCGGTAGTATCACCAAAATTATAACCGCTTTGTAATGCCTTCACATTACTCTCCAGTATCTCCGGTTTTTTTCCAAATTTGTCTGTTAGAAACTGTATGGTATTATCCATACTGCGGTTGTACATCCAATATAAAAAGCCAAGCACAAACATATTTTTTGCACGGTCTTTTTCTTTGGTACCCATGGTAATGTCCTTTAATGCCTCACGGGTCATTTTAGTTACATCCATTTGTATCAGTTCATATCCATCAAGGCTATGATCTTCCAGCGGATTTACACCATCAGGATAATTTGCAAGTCTTAAATTTTTTGTATCAAACCCATCGGTATTGGCAATTATTTTACCGCCTTTTTTGAGTCCTTTTAAATTTACTTTTAGTGCGGCTGCATTCATGGCAACCAATACATCACAATCATCGCCTGGGGTAAAAATTCTATCGCTGCTAAAGCGGAGTTGAAAACCACTTACACCTGGCAGCGTTCCAATTGGGGCTCGTATTTCCGCGGGAAAATCTGGAAAAGTAGCAAGATCTAAACCAAGCATAGCACTGTTATTAGTGAACTGTGTACCGGTAAGTTGCATTCCGTCACCACTATCACCTGCAAATTTTATCACTACTTCCTGTAAAACTTCCTGTGTATCTGCCATTGTTTTCTATTAAATGTTTTAAGAGGAGCAAAGGTAAGAAAAGCTTACGGGTTTGAAGTTGCGGGTTACGGTTTAGCGTTGTGGGTTTCGGGTTAAAAGGTAAGGGGGGATCACATTTAAATTTTGAACGTCAGATGCTGCTTGTAAATGTTTTCATACCATAAAAATAATATGTAAAAATTGTAACTCTAAATCGGAAAATATCCAATAAAACTCCATATTTTAACAACATTCAATTATTGCAACACCGGTAAATAAATACTAAAAGTCGCACCTTCATTCACCTTTCCTTCTGCCGTAATTATGCCATTATGGTTTTGAACGATTTTCTTCACAATAGCTAACCCTATTCCTGTGCCAGGGTAGGCATCTTTGCCATGCAGGCGCTGGAAAACTTCAAATATTTTATCTTTGTACTGAGAGTCGAAACCTATGCCATTGTCTTTAAATGAAATGCGGCAATAGTCCTTTTTTGTTGATAATGTTTCTGTGGATAGCAGCGCTATTTCGTCTGCAAAAAAAGTAGCTGTTTCTACTTTGCAGTTAATGGTTATATGCACTGCTTTACCTGGTAGTATAAATTTTATTGCATTTGTAATAAGGTTGTTCAATACCTGTCGCATTTGAAAAGGTATAATATCAATTTCACAAAGATCTGACAGTTCTATAGTAGTATTTTTTTGCTTTATAAAATCTGACATTTCATTTGTTACTTCATCCACAATTATATTAAGATGCCTTTTTACAAAATTTCTGTCAGTTACATTTGTACGGGAGTATGCCAATAAATCTTCTATAAGGGTTTGCATACGCTTTGCAGACTCTTCCATTCTAAAAAAATAATCTTTGCCCTTGGCAGATAAAACGTTGGCTTCCTGTTCTGCAATGAGCGATGCAAATGTTTGTATTTTGCGCAGGGGCTCTTGTAAATCGTGGCTGGATATATAGTTAAAAGCAACCAGTTCTTTATTAGCTATGCGCAATTCATTTGCTCGTTTCTCTTTCTCTTTACTTTCATGTAATAATTCTCTGTTTGCTATAATTAATTCAGCGGCACGTTTTTCTTTTTCTTTATTTATTGCATTCAGTAATTCATTTGTCTCTAATAATTCAACTGTGCGTTGCTGTACTTTTTCTTCCAGCTCTTTTGAGTGAGCTTGCTCTGTTTCTAAGTTTTTATTTCGTGCAATCACCTGCTCTGTTACTTCATAACCAAAAAGTAAAACGCCACTAATTTGTTTATTGTCGTTATATATAGGCTGATAACTAAAATTAAAATAGCATAATTGTGGCGCCAATCCCTCATCCCGTATAAGCGTAGCAGGTACATCAATACCAACAAAAGTTTCACCGGTTTCATACACTTTGTCCAAAAGAGCATCAAAGCCTTGCCCAATCATTTCAGGTAAGGCATCTAAAAATGTTTTACCCTGTAATTTTCGTTTACCGAATAATGCCTGGTATCTTTCATTTACCAGGTCATATACATGGGTAGGCCCGGTAAGTGTACATATAATTGCGGGTGCATTAAGTAGGAGATCCTGTACCATGGTAGCCTGTGCTTCCATTTGTTTTCTGGCTAACACAACATCCGTTATATCGTTTGTAATACAAATAATTCCTGTAATTGTTGATGAATCATCAAACATTGGCTGGTAAACCAAATTATAATAGCCTTTTTCATTATTATCTTCAGCCACCGTGTATTCCAGCTCTTTAATATAATGCGGTGTACCAGATTTTAAAACCTTGTATAATATTGGCTCTGCAATACTGCGGGTTTCCGGCATGGTTTCAAAAAGATTTTTTCCTACAAAATCTTTTTCTGTCATTCCTACAATTTGTAAAAAAGCTTCGTTAGCCATTTCTACATGAAAATTTATTCCTTTAAAAATACTTATGCCAACAGACACCTGCAGCAATATATTTTTAAACCTTCCTAAAAATTCATCGTCTTTTAACCTATATTTTTTTTGCTCTGTTACATCTTCAATAGCCAGTAAAATAAATTTTTCAGCACCCATTTCACTAATTACCTCTCTGGCATTTAACAACAATATTTTTTTACCAACCAATGGAAAATTATGTACTACTTCAAAATCTGTAAAGGTTTTATTTTCTTCAACAATGCCACTTAGCAAGGTTCTTAATGCAGGAATATTCCAATGTTTATCGGCCAGATCGTAAATTAAAATACCTTCTGTATCTTTTTTCTGGATATGAAAAGTGCTGTAAAAGGATTTGTTTGCGCTACGTATTCTTAGGTTTTTATCAAGCACCAATAGTGGTTCTCTAATGGTTGCTACAATAGATTCTGCATATCGCCTTGCAGTAGTTATTTGCTCGTTAAGGCTTATTAACTCCTGGTTTACTACCGTAAGTTCTTCGTTGGAACTTTGCAACTCCTCTTTACTTGTTTCCAGTTCTTCATTTAAACTTTGCAACTCTTCGCTGCCACTAAGCAATTCTTCATTGGCACTTTGGAGTTCTTCATTGGCAGCTTCCTGGTCTTCGGTAATGCTGCGCATATCTTCCCTTGTCTGCGTAAGTTCCCTTTCAATTTGTTTTATGTAAAGGTCTTTTTCTTCCGTTAATAAAGTAGATTTTCCATTACCATTTACAATTTCGGGTGTTGATATATGTAGGGTTTGATTATCGTGAAAAAGTATTAAATAATGCGGGTCCACCATGTTTGGAATTGGCATTGCTTCAATATCTACAAATCGTTTTACATTATCTATATTTAAAACAATATTTTCTTTTAAAACTGTTCCATTTAGTTTTTTTGTTTTGTGCACAATATTGCGAAGTTCAAAAGCCAGACCGCTGCGTGCCATCTTTAATAAATTATGGCTTGGCTTGCCTGATGCCTGCTCTAAATATAAATTTGTATTACCTCTAAAATGCACAATATCCATGGCATCATTTACCACTACGCCTGCCGGGGTATATTTACTGAGAATAATCTCATCTGCCGTTTTTTGAAAGTCAGTTTGCATTGGTTCACTTTTAAAATAGGAAGAAATATTCTGAACACTTTTTTCGCTGCGGGGGCTGGCAACATGCATAAAGGTTGAGGGCGCATCTTTCTTCACAAATAATTTATCATGTTTTACTATTGCTGAAAAAAGATCTGGCATGCTGTTGCTCGTTTCAGATTTTCCCAGCAGCAAATAGCCATGAGGGTTTAATGCATAATGAAAGGTAGAAAAGGCCTTTTTTTGCAAGTATTGCTCCATGTAAATGAGTACGTTTCTACAGCTTACAAAATCAATTTTACCAAATGGTGGATCTTTTAAAAAATTGTGTACAGCAAATACACACATATCCCGCAACTCTTTGTTTATACGGAAACCAACATCAGTTTTTGTAAAAAATTGCGCCAGTCTTTCCTCACTCACCTTTTCTACTTCCCCTTTTGTATAAGCGCCGGTTCTTGCTTTTGTTATGGCAGGCACACTTATGTCGGTTGCAAAAATTTGTACCCTTTCATGACTCTCACCTAAAAATTCTTTTAAACATATAGCTATTGAATAAGCCTCTTCGCCTGTACTGCAGGCTGCAACCCATATTCTTATGGGGGTATTTTTATCCTTATTTTTTACAATTGTAGGAAAAATTGTTTCGCATAAATTTTCAAAAACTTTTCGTTCTCTAAAAAAGGACGTAACAGGTATTAACAGATCCTGATACAACGCATCCTGTTCTGCCTTATTCAGCCTGGAGAGGGCAAGATAATCTGTCACATTTTCCGTTTTGGTTATTGCCATTCTACGCAATATTCTTCTTCTTACAGTAGTTTGTTTATAGTAAGTAAAATCTGTTCCTTTTCTTAAACGTAGTAGGGTTAAAATCTGCTTGTATGTTTCTTCTTCCTGCTTGGGTAAATTATCAAGATCTTCTTCATTTAATTTTATTTTTTGTATTACTTCGCTTAATTTTTTCGGGATATCATCTGGTGCTAATACAAAATCTACAACATCAGCATATATAGCACTCTGAGGCATGCCATCATACTCAGCCGAAGCATCCTGTGCAATGGTTATTCCGCCATTGTCCTTTATAGCTTTCAACCCAAGCGTACCGTCAGATGCTGTGCCAGATAATACAACGCCTATTGCATGCGTCTGGTGAATTTCTGCAAGAGATGCAAAGAAAAGATCGATAGGTAAATTGAGTTTATTTTTACTTTTTTCCGGCCTGGGGCTAAGTTCCAGCTTGCCATCATTTGCTATCAGCATTTTATTGCTGGGTATTATGTAAATATGGTTTGGTTCTACCCTTATATTGTCAGATATTTCAACCACAGGTATCTTGGTTACTTTTTGTAAAATTTCTGTAAGAAAGCTTTCATGGCCGGGGTGAAGATGCTGAACCAAAACATAAGCCATACCTGAGTCTTCAGGTATAGCTTTTAATAGTTTTTTAAAAGCATCGAGCCCGCCTGCAGAAGCACCAATACCAACAACCGGGAATTGATTGGTTGATTTTGTGAGCGTTTTGTCTGTATTATCATTTGTTTCATCATTTTTCATGATGCCACTTTTTCATCTGGAAGTATAAAATATTCCAATGCAGGTTGTGGAGCATCATGCAGCGCCAACAAAGTAATAGAATGATATAATAAAAACTTTAGCTTAGAAAATGCATTTGGTTTGCGAATAAAATAATGTGCGCCATTAGCATATAAAAATTGTATTAAACTTTGTTCCAGCGATGTTGATATTATAACAACAGGAATAAATTTTAGTTTTTCTATTGATTTAATTTCTGTAAGGCACACAGCACCATTTTTTCTGGGCATGTTCATATCCACAAAAATAATATCAGGCAACACTTCTGCCTTATCTAAATACTGCATTAATTCCTCACCATTCTTCACACTTTCAAATGTTGTAGCAACTGCTATTTCATCTAATGCACTTGAAAATAGCAGGCAGTCATCTGCATCATCATCTGCAAGTAAAATAAATGTTGCAGTTTCTATGGTGTTATTATCCTGTTGGTTGGGCATCAATATTTATTACAGTTTGCCTAATGATTTTCTTACAATTAAAAATATAAAATATTTGTTTGCAGTGATGGCAAAAAAATATTTTAAAAAATAGCTTCTCATTAACAAGGTAATTATATTTGACGATTAAATGGGCAAAAGATAACTAAAATGTTAATAATTTGTACGAAAAAATCAAGCAATCATATTTTTAAGCATCGCAGTTACTTCCTCGGCATTGCTCACCACCATTAAATGAGCACCGCCTTCTATTTTGCCATCAACCATTACATTTTTAAAGGGTAGAATTCTATCCGCTGTACCGTGAATGTGCTTCAGATTATGATGAATGGTGATGTTTTGCCAGGTGACAATCTTTGCTATTGCCCATTTTAAAAAAACAGGATCGGTATCGTGCAATATGGCAGAAAGCATTTTTTTATCTTCTACTGTTCTGCTACTAAAAAACCAGTTGGTAAACATATTTACTTTTACCAGCAAAGCGGGTGGAATAATTTTATGTATTCCTAATGTACCTGCAACCCTAAAATAATATGGAATTTCGTTTTTGTTTTTTGCAGACGATATGAGAATTACTTTTTCTGCTGAAATGTGTTTAGCAACTTCTACAGCCATCATTCCGCCAAAAGAAAGACCTACTAAAATGGGGTTTGTGGTAGATATTTGTGTAGTTAAGCGAAGGGCATAATTTTCTATAGTTTCATTTTTATGCGGAGTTATCCATTCAATAAATACTACATTATAATTTCCGAAATCTATTTTATAAAAAACTCTTTTATCTGCGCCTAGCCCACTAAAAACGTACAACGTTTGCATAAAGTGTAAAATGTTTTATTGCCACTATCGCACTAGTTAACTTAAAGAAAAAATGAATTTGACCGCATAGTTAGCATTAAAATTTATTAAGATGGACTTTGCACTCAATAAATTATTCAACATCCAGCTTTTTACTGTATGCTTTTAAAAATATGGCACCAAGGTTTTTATATGGCGGAATGTAGTCATCCCAGCTATCTCTTACATTACTATTAGGATCAGTAGAAAAAGTTTTAGTTAGATTTTGCCACATTTTTCTCCACGATAAATTGTCGCCTTCAGTAAATGTTTGATTTATATAAGTAAGTATTGGGCGATTGATATCGCCGGTGCCAATTTCTTTGGTTGATATAATATGTGCTTCAGGGTTTATCTCCAATATTTCGTTGAGGTTTTGATAACCTCCGCAAGAACCTAACACTACAATTTTAGCATCGCCCGGCATACGGCTCATGGTACGCTCCAGCCAATAACTGTGGCCACGGTGTACTATAACTGCGGGTTTCAAACCTTTTTCTTCCATATATTTTGCAAGATGTATCTGGGCAGTGTCATCTAAATTAGCATCATTATCCAATGGCTTATTGGCAAATACCATCACATTTCCTTTTATAGAAGCTGCTTCCATCCATTCTTTTTTATCAGTCACTTTCCATTCTTTTGGCGAGAAGGAATTTCTAAAAGCAGGGTAAAATTGTTGACCATCTTTATCACCATAAAAAAACACCTGCTCTACAATACAGCCATTTGTATCCTGCACATATTTATTACCTACTTCATATATTGGCGGTATACCAATTTGTGCAGCAAGGTCAATGCTGTTATCGTCAAAAGAAAGAAAAATAGTTTTTAATAAGCCATAAATAATTTTTGCTTTTGTGTTATTACTTTCTATGGCTTCGCTTTCATTTGCCGTTACATTAGCCAACATTGTTTGTTGCAACTTTTTGTTAGATATACTGCTGTAAGAATCTGCTACATCTACCGCATCTTCCAAATTATTATCTAACTGCGATACAAATGCCCGCATTAATTGTTCGGATCTTTCTGCTGGCATTAATTTTAAAAAAGTATCTAACCTGTTATAATTTGCAGCCATTTTTATAAACTTTCTAAACTGGTTAAAATTTACTGCCAGCAACAATGAATCTCCTTTTGGTTTTGGGCCCATAATCTGAAGCATTCTATTAAAACTATGCTTGTAACTGCTGGTGTAAATATCATTTTCACCTGCTACCATCATGTAGTATAAATCTGTGGCAGATAGTGGTTGTATAGCCCTCATTCTTATAGCAAGGTTATTTTGGTCGTGAAGGGAATTGATGGGGGTTATAAAATGCTGTAACGCTTTTTTCTGTAATGTTTTTAGTAGGCCATTAGCACCATAATATGCTATGGCAGTATCATAAAAAGGTTTGCCCATTCTTTTAGAATAAGCAGTAGCGGTGTTTACCAGTAATTTGAAATAGCCAATGCTGTCGTAGCCTTTATCACCATCGCCTACATAGTTTTTTATACTGTCTATACTTTGCCTTTCCGATAACAGATCATCTAAAAATGGAAAGTAAAAAAGGGCGTTTTCAGTTTTACTCAGTTCCGCCACCTGCATTACCATCTTATCTTTATTACGGTGTATCAATTTACCAACGGTAGATCCGTCAGATTGTGCATAATTATAAAACTGAACCGGGTTTGTTTTACAGGCAACCACTACAAGGCTATCTGCATAATTTTCTGTTGCAAAAGGGGCAATGGTCTGTAAAATTTTATCGTGGTGTAATGCTGCGTATTTTAAATACACTATAGCGGCGGCATCATTTCTGTCATTTTCTTCTGCAAATATCCGTGCATTTATTTTTGCAACCTGGTACGACGATTCTTGCAGAAAAGGTAATATAGACTGCCCGGCAACTTTTGCTTTTATCATCTTGTCAAACGAGGAAAGTAATGCTGGTAACTGGGTAAGATTTATTTCGTTTTCTTTTTTGCTTATCCTAAAGTAAAGCAACACTTCGGCTATATTTCTTAGGTAACGAACCTTATCATTATTGGTGGGCAACTGTTCATCGTTAGTTTCTATCCACTGGCGCAGTTCATTTGGTTTTCTAAAAAGTGCGTCGGTAACCTGCATAGTTATCATCTCATCAAGCCCGGCTTTTAACATCCCATCTTCTTTACCATCCATTTTGTCTACCATCCGTTGCTCTGCACGTATGTCATCATGCCTGCTTTTTCTACTTATAGGAATATTGGTTGTATCAGAAAAAGCAATTGCCTCAAAAAAACTGAGAAAAATTAAACATGTAAAAATTATATACTTCATATAGGGTTATTCGTATGCAAATATGGTGCAATTTTTATAGCAGTAACTTTATAGACTGTTATATTACAAAAACAGTTGCACAGTCGTTAACAATTTAATAATGTTATAACACTCATTTAACGTATTGTTGGCATAATAGAAAGTTTACTTTTGCAAAACATTTACCATTATGAGTACAGCAAAAAAAATCCTTATTGCAGATGATGAGCCGGATATTTTAGAAATTATCTCATTCAATTTGCAAAGTGAAGGCTACGAAGTATTTACTGCAAAAAATGGTGATGAGGCCTTAGAGCACGCAAAACAACACAAGCCAGACCTTATTATTTTAGATGTAATGATGCCTGGTAAAACAGGAATAGAAGTTTGCAATATTTTGCGCTCCCAACCTGCATTCAACCCAACTCTTATAATTTTTTTGACCGCTATGAGCGATGAAAATTCTGAAGTAATGGGACTTGAAACAGGCGCAGATGATTATATAACTAAACCGGTAAGTCCAAAGGTTTTAACGAGTAAAGTAAACGCCCTATTTCGCCGTTTAGGTAACGAAGGCGCATCAATAGTTAAAGTAGGCAATTTTGAAATAGACAGAGAAAAATATCTGGTGTCTTTCGATAACACAGAAATAGTACTTGCAAGAAAAGAATTTGAACTAGTAGCATTACTTGCATCAAAACCTGGTAAAGTTTTTTTAAGAAATGAAATCTTAAATAGAATTTGGGGAACAGATGTAATTGTAGGTGACCGAACCATTGATGTACATATTAGAAAAATAAGGCAAAAGCTTGGTGTTGATTGTATTTCTACTGTAAAGGGTGTAGGATATAAGTTTGAGATTTAAGGAGCAATTTGCAAAAAGCAATGTCAATTAGCAAACTGTTCTTTCTAAACTGACAATTGCAAACTGCCAACTGATTTTCTTATCTTGTGTCTAACATTTATAGTATCACGTTTACCCTAGTTCCAAATGTTTTCTACCAGACACTTATCGCCGCAACAACTTTCTCTCCTCACATCCGCTATATTATCAATCCCCATTAGCCTTGCCATTTTAATTTTTGAACCATTATGGTGGATTGCGCCAGTATCATTTATCATCATTTTTGCAGGCAGCTATGGTCTTATTCTATTTACTTTACAAACATTTATTTATCGTAAAATTAAATTGATTTACAAATTAATCTACCAAACAAAAGCTACCAAAAGAGAAGAGTTTTATTACAAAAATATATTACCACAAAAAGGAATAGACGAGGTTAGAGAAGATGTGGAAGCGTGGGCCCAGCAGCGGAAAAAGGAAATAGAAACACTACAGCAAAATGAGAAATTCCGGAAAGAATTTTTGCAAAACCTAAGTCATGAATTAAAGACACCCATTTTTGCAATACAGGGTTATGTGCATACGTTGCTCGATGGCGCATTAAACAACAAAGAAGTAAATGAAAAATTTTTGGCAAGCGCATCCAGAAATGTAGACCGACTAGTAAACTTGCTGGATGATTTGGATGAAATTTCGAGTTTGGAAAGTGGCGAAATGAAACTAAACCCACAGCTGTTTATTGTGCAGGATCTTATAAAAGAAGTTTTTGACGCACTTCAATTAAAAGCGACCGAAAAAAATATTTTACTGAGCATCAAAAAAGGATCGGAATTCCCTCTAAATGTTTTTGGAGATAAAGAAAAAATAAGACAGGTTTTTATAAATTTTACCGATAATGCTATTAAATACGGAAAAGAGAACGGGATAGTAGAAGCTAGTTTTTACAATGTAGATGGCACAAGCGTTTTAATTGAAATTAGTGATGATGGATATGGCATTGCAGCAGATCATTTGCCAAGAATATTTGAACGTTTTTACAGAACTGACCAGGCACGTAGCCGCAAAGCCGGCGGCAGCGGCTTAGGTTTAGCTATTTGTAAACACATTGTAGAAGCCCATAACCAAACCATACACGTACGCAGTAAGCCAGATGTGGGAACAAGTTTTGGTTTTACATTGCCTGCAAAAAAAGAGTAATGTTAGACAATTTAAATTATTGATTACAACAGTAGTTTATTTTTAAGTTTTTTTGTTGACTAGTATTTGCTTTCATACTGTACCAACACATCAAACCCCTATCTTTGCACACTTAAAAAAATAAAATGAAAGTATTGGTAACAGGCGGCGCAGGCTATATTGGTTCTGTATTGGTTCGTCAATTATTAGACAAAGGATATAACGTGAGAGCATTGGATAATTTAAATTTTGGTGGCGATGCATTAATAGATGTAATGCTTAATCACAATTTTGAATTTATGAAAGGCGATGTACGCAATGCAGATGATGTAAAACTTGCATTGGAAGGTGTAGATGCAATAGCTCATCTAGCAGCAATAGTTGGTGACCCTGCCTGTAAAAAATACAGCGATGATGCAAACACCACTAATTGGGATGGCAGCGTAGCATTATTTAATGCAGCAGAAGCAGCCGGCGTAAAACGTTTTGTTTTTGCAAGCACTTGCAGCAACTATGGTAAAATGGCAGATCCTGATTCATTTGTTACAGAAACATCGGAGCTCAATCCGGTTTCTTTGTATGCAGAATTAAAAGTAAAGTTCGAAAAATATTTGTTGGAAGATAATAAGAACTCCAACATGTGCAGTACAGCATTGCGTTTTAGCACAGTATATGGTTTTAGTCCACGTATTCGTTTCGATTTAACTGTAAATGAATTTACCCGTAACGCAGCAGTAAATGGCGAGCAGCCTATTTGGGGAGCACAATTTTGGAGACCGTATTGCCATGTAGATGATCTGGCTCGTGCAGTGGTATTAGTAATAGAAAGCCCTGAAGAAAAAGTACGTGCAAATGTATTCAATGTAGGCAGCACGGAAGAAAATTATAATAAAGGAATGATCATTGAAGAGGTTTGTAAAATAGTGCCCAATGTAAAAGTGGATTATGTGGAATTGAATGAAGATCCAAGGGATTACAGAGTAAATTTTGATAAAATAAAAAATGAATTGGGTTACACCATTACTAAAACAGTGCCTGATGGTGTGAAAGAAATTTATACATTATTAAAAACAGGAATTGTTACAGATTCATTTGCCCAAAAGTTTAGAAATATATAAGAACTTTTAAATTTTAATATTCAGACCCCGTTTTAACAGAGCGGGGTTTTTAATACATTTGCAACTTATTTTAGGCTACTAAAGCCTACTTAAAAATAAAATTAATATGCTTTTACTTAGTGGTCCAAACATGGGTGGTAATGAATTGAAATATGTAACAGAATGTATAGAAACCGGTTGGGTAAGCAGCGTAGGAAGTTATGTAGATAAGTTTGAACAAATGAGTGCAGCATATGCAGGAACAAAATACGCAGTTGCTACAAGTAGTGGAACCACTGCTTTGCATATTTGTTTGATACTAGCGGGCGTGGGACAAAATGATATGGTAATTGCACCT
>Ga0136636_10000218_pt1 | contig 26486 bp, 45 predicted proteins | sample AntDrymUQ8522106_2_FD_104653 | JGI IMG/M metagenome (GOLD analysis project Ga0136636, IMG submission 104653) | Polar desert sand microbial communities from Dry Valleys, Antarctica - metaG UQ852 (21.06) | ecosystem: Environmental > Terrestrial > Soil > Desert | place: Antarctica: Dry Valley... | reverse complement strand
CGAGGAATGAAGCGTTCGCGAGCGGGTAGTCACCGTACTGCTTTTCGACGTGCACACCCTCCTTCGTGAAGCGCTCAGCTTGAGGCTTCTTCGGGCTGGCGCCGCGGCCGCCAGGTTCGGGTACCAGACCGGCTGCGAGAAGCTTGTAGAGCGCGGTGACGCGGGAGGGGATTTTACGCAACCCGACGCCGACAGCGGTGACCAATCCGAGCGCACCGACGGCGATAGCTGCAGCGGTGTAGAGGAGCGGTTGGTCCATGTAGATGAGGGCGCCCGCGCCGACCCCGCCGAGGGCGGCTACACCCAGCCACGGGAGGACAGAGTCGATGACTCGAATCTCACGCGGGGCGACGCGCATATCGAAGCCGGGTAGGCCGGATGCGACGCTGCGGAGAATGTTCTCAGGGGCGCCTTTCATATCGGAGCCTGCGTACATTGCCATGACCACAGCGCCGGTCGCGTTGGAGTGGTGAGTGGACGTTCCCCGAGCACCGAGCCAGACTGCGTTCCGTTTGAGTTCGACACGCTTCGGCTTGCGCACGGAGATGGCTACCCACTCTCCTTGCGACAGCACTGTGGCGAGGGAGTTTGCGACGACGAGAGGGTCACTTCCGGCTTGCGTGTTCTGCCCGGCGAACGTGCCCGGCTCGACCCGCATCTGAGCAACGTACCGCACGTCGCTGAGGTCGATTCCTTCGTCGTGACGGGAGGCTTGCGCGGCGATGGTTTGCGCGAGCAGCACGGACGCGTTGTCTTGCCCTTGAATGTCGCTGGTGACAAGGTAATAGCGCAGCCCGCTGGCGTCGCGTTGTGCGACAAGCGTGGAGCCGTCGGCGATGTTCGAGAATGCTTGCGCTGCGCGCTGGTTGAAGGCGAGTGGATTGCGCTCCAAGTTGCCCGCTTTGCTGAAGCGAAAAACCTGCGTGTGGGTGATGGAAATTGCCATGAGCCAAGGATACCACGGCCCTTCGGACCCTTTGACTGAGAAGAATCGAACATCCTTTCGAAGATTTGCCCCGATAACCCCCGCTACGTTCGTACACCCCGGCCTGCCCAGCCCGCCCTCCATATCAAGGTTATTTCAGGCTCGTCCCCACATGGGTACACGATGCGTTGTGACTTCGCGTTCTCGCTGCGCTCGCACGTCTACGTCACCCCGCCCCGACGTTGCTCTGTCTCTCCTACGTCGATGGCACCGTCGGCTGCGTTCACGTAATGCTTCGCATCCCGTTCTCTTATCGTGTACTTCAGTTCTCGCTCGCTCGTCCTGAAATGTGGTTCCTCCGGGCGGCCCCGCCGGGGGCTTACTCAGTCTACTTGTGCGTTGCTCAAATAGTTTTCGTTCTGTCCTTCGACACGTTGACTTGATGTACCATCCGCGTTGCTGAACGTATCTACGAAACAGGTGTTCTGTGAGACTAGGCGCCGCAGGCGCAGTTCACTTCACGGTGGGTCGGTAAGCACACTCAAGGTAAGGTTCCAGAAAGGGGAGCAGGCTCAAGTCACAGTGGTGCAAGTCGCGTAGCGTCGAAGTGAAACGTAGACAGCGGAGCGAAGCGAACATGATGGGGAACAGGACGTTCACGATACGGTGGTCAGAGAGTCACGAAGGTCGTAAAGGTTGCAGGGTGAAAGCGGAAAGCAGGTAGAGCGAAAAGCACACAAGCAGGCTACGCATAAAGGGAGCAGGAAGGGACGAGCGAAGCGAGTCCAGTCGAGGGCGCGCAGCGCCCGAGATACTTAGTCTCCATCTCTCACTTAATATAGGGTGTCCGAGCCGAACGCCAGGCTGTCGCCCGGCCCCGAGCGAAGCTCGTGGCACACCCCGCTGCCGCGTGCGCTTGACACCGCGGCCGCTGTCGCGGTACACTCGGCTCATGTTGTCGCCCACTCCGCTTGAGGTGTTCGCTCGGTTCAGTTCTGAGCACCCTAGCGCCGACGTGGGTTTGCGTCATTCGATGTCGCGTCTCTTGGATGAGTCCCTGAAGTCTGGGTTGCTCACTTCAACGGATGAGTTCCTCGTCCTTCTGCCGGTGGTTTTAGGTATGGGTGACGAGGGAGCTGCGCTGCTTGCCGGTGTCGCTGTTGGGGCGCCGTGGCGGGTTACCGGGCCGCGTTTGGATACGCTGGCAGTGTGGGCGGATTACCGGTTCTCTCCGTCGATTGTTTCCGTGTTGCATGACGTGCCTGACTGGTCGCCTGCGTTCCCCGTGTCCGGTCTGGCGAAGGTGAACGCGGCGCGTGTCAGCTCTGCGTACTTTGCGGTCGGCACGCGGCGGGGGTTGACGCCGGATGCTATCGCTGCCGCGTGGCTCGATGGCGTGCCGGTGGAGTACCTGTGCACGGCGGGCGATTGACACACCGCCGCTGTCGCGGTACACTTGCGGGGTGAGCGGCAGACGGAACCACTACGGCGGCGACTACGGTTGGCCGCTGATGACGGCGATAGCTTATGCCCGCCGTGACCGTCACATCGAACCGCTGCGCGACCTCATCGTGGGCACTGCGTTGACGGAGGAGCGTCTCCAGCTTTTCATGCTCGCGCTGCGCGGGCCGCTCGCCGCTGAGGACGCTGGCATCTACGGCCGCTCGCATCTGCGCCCGTGGCGCGAGTACACGCTGGCCGCATCGAACGAGCGCAAGTTTCAGGGCCGCTGGTTGACGTTGTGGTTGGAGCGCGACGCGCTTGATGCTGACGTTCCGCTGATGGTTTCTGGCGCCTCTCTTGACCATCCCGGCAACGACTACGCTGACCGATGGGTGAACGACTTTCTCGCCGCGCGTCCCGACCCTGACTACGTGGCCGGGTGTGTGGCGAACGGTATCCGCTCGCCGTTCGCTGTCACCTCTGGCTGGCTGGCGTCCGCCGCTCCGGTTGAGTATCTCGCGGGGGTGTCGTTGTGACTGTCGGTGACCACCGTCCGCCTCTGATGCCGAGTGAGAGTGAAGCGCTCTGCTCTCTCATCTGGGAGCACGGCGACCCGGTGGGAAGGTCGGCGTCTGCTAACTTGGCGGACGCGTTCGCGAAGGGCTTGCGGTATGAGGACGTTCTGATGGCGTTGCGAGAGATGCGCCAACCGGTTCTCGCGAACGCTGTTCATGAGCAGGTGCTTGGCCGTATGGTGTCGCCGGTTGCCACCCTCCCCGGCGGTGCACTGCATTACATCATGGCGTGGCACAGCGCGGGGTACGACGCGCGCGTGTTGCCATTCATCGGCGCGGCGCGCGCATACCCGTCTTACGTCCCGAGCGGGATGAAGGAGTTCTTCGCGGCGATGGAAGCTGGCGTGCCGGTGTCTTACTTCGAAGAGGGAATAGCTGCGGGCTGTACCGTCCGGGAGGTGATGCGCGCCTGGAGCGCGCCCGCGCCGATGGAGTATCTTGTCGCGCACGGGATGGCGTTGCCCGCTGGCGCCAGCTTGGGGGAGCGCAGGGCCGCGGCGTTCGCTGAGTCTGAAGCGGACCCCATGCCGGGGTTTGACCCGCAACCGATTTTCGGTCAGACTGCGGACAGGGTTCCCGATGAGGTCGGCGAGGCGTTCTTCGTTTCGCTGCGAGGTTGGATGCGCCGCGCGGGTGTCGGCGCGGTCGCGCTGGATGCGTTGCCGGTGGGTGTTTTCCTGGCCGCGGCTACCCGGATGTTCCCTGCAGCTACTGCGCTCGACTTTGCTGTGCGAGTCCGTCAGGGGTCGCTGTTCCCGGACTCTGCGATGAGGACGTTCGTGACGTGGGGGAAGAACCGGTTCAGCCCTGAAGCTCTTGAGCTGATGGTGGCTGTCGGGCATGGTCTGCCCGGCTCTTCTCCGACCGCCGAGTTCTACCGGAGTCTGCTTGTCGCTGGCGTGCCGCCGGAGTTCCTGCGCGGCGCGCGGAGCGTTGGTCTTCGCGACGCTGACAAGATTGTGGAGGCGTTCGTTTCTGGGGTGCCGGTTGAGTATCTGATGACAGCGCTTGACACGGGTGACGCTCGACTGTAAACTTGGCGGATGACTTCCCGCGCTCGACACGACCCGGCGGATGGAGCGCGTTTCATGGCGCTGGTTTCCGCTGTCGCGAGCATCCGCTCCCGCAAGGGGTTGAAGTCGATGTACACCGAGTTCGTTCCCGCGCGGCGCGAGGAGGATGTGCGCACCGCGATGCTGGTGGCGCTGGCTGAGGCTGTCGAGCTGCGCGGCTTCTCATGGTCGGAGTTCCGCTCAGGTATGGTACGGATAGCGGGTGTCTCAGCGGATGATGTGGGGCAGGTTGTGAGCACAGTGCAAGCGTCTCCGTGGTTTGCCCATTGCGCTGTCGCGTGGGCGGGCGCGGGGTTCCGCGAGTCGGTGATTCCTCACTTCGAGGCTGACCCGACGCTGGTCGCTGCTGCGGCTCGCGCGGAGCAGGTGTTGGGTCGGGAGCTTGCTGACTGCGTTGACGACGGGATGTCGCCGGAGTACATCGCAGGTCTCGCAGGTCGTACGTGGATGCCTGGCGAGATGGGTTTGCTGTGGTCCGCGCGAGTGCCAGTGGACTATGCACGGGCGGCCGCGGCGTACCCTGTCCAAGTGATTGCTGACGGTTGGCGTGCTGGCGCTCCTATCGAATATCTAGCCCATGTCGAGTGAGCGCGAGCGGAATGACCCGGCGGATGGAGCGCGTTTCATGGCGCTGGTTTCCGCTGTCGCGCGCGCACACTCCCGGAAGGGGTCGAGGCCGGTGTACACCAATTTCGTCACGCCGCGCAGCGAGGAGGCGGTGCGTACCGAGATGATGGTTTCGCTGGTTGAGGCTGTCGAGTTGCGCGACCTCTCCTGGTCGGAGTTCCGCTCAGGTATGGTGCGGATAGCTCTTGTCTCGGAGGCTGACGTGGAAGAGGTTGTGAGCACGATGCAGGCGTCACCGTCATTCGCTCATTGTTCTGTCGCGTGGGCGGGCGCGGGGTTCCGCGAGTCGGTGATTCCTCACCTCGAAACTGACCCGACGCGGTTCTTCGGTGCCCGTCACAACTGTGAGCCGCAGGTGTTGGGTCGGGAGCTTGCCGATTGCGTTGACGACGGGATGCCGCCGGAGTACCTTACAGGTTTCGCGGGTCGTATGTGGTCGCCTGGCGATATGGGTTTGCTGTGGTCCGCGCGAGTGCCAGCGGCGTATGCGCGGGCGGCCGCAGCGTACCCTATCCGAGTGATTGCTGACGGTTGGCGCACTGGCGCCCCTATCGAATACCTAGCCCATGTCGAGTGAGCGCGAGCCGTCGAAGGCAAACGGGTTCTACCACGGCCGCCCGCCGACGCGCGAGCGGCATGAGTTGGACGCGGTGGTCGAGGCTGTGATTGACGGCCTCCCGGCGGCGACGCGGTTGTACCCGGATGTCTACTCGTGGCAGGTCGTCGATGCGGTTCTCGCGGCGCTGCGTGACGCGGAGCTTCGGTAGCGGTCAGCCGGTTCTCTCAAACGCGAGTATCGCATACCCGAGGGGGATGCCGTCCTCGTACGCGGCGATGATGTCTCTCCACCATGCAACGGTCGGTTCACGCCTCGCTAGAGCGTAAAGGCTTCCCGCGTAGATGGGCGGGACTCCGTGGCGGATGAACGTGCGGATGACGTGCGGATGGTCTCTGAGGTCAGCGAAGGTGAAGTGTTCGAGCCACGGCGCGGCGTCCGCTTCGTTCTCGAAGCCGACGTTCTGGATGAGGATTCTCTCCTCTGCTTCACGCACCGCAATGGCAGCTCCGGTGAATCTACGGATGGTCACCTCATTGATACTACCCGACGGGGTTGCGCCCGTCAAGGTTGTCGGCTAGGCTGTGGGCATGGCCGACAAGATGGGTACGTTCCACGCTGCGTTGTCGCGCCGGATGCGGGTCGCTACTCCCGCTCTCCCCGCGCCGCTTTCCGATGAGGATTCCATTGCCGCTGTGCAACGGTTGTTCTCGCCGATAGCTTGTGCTGACTTCCTCGCGTGTGTACGTCAGGGGGCGATGTTCCCGGACGACATCATGAGAACCTTGGCGACGTGGGGCCGCAACTCTTTCAGCTCGGAGGTTCTCGATTTGATGGTCGTTGCAGGTCACGGCCGGGCGCTCTCCTCGGATGAGCCTGCGCCGTTCTCAGCCCAGTCATACCGGAAGCTCGCCGCTGCTGGAGTTACCTCTGGCTACCTCCAGGGCGCGATGCAGCTCGGCGTCTCGGACTCGGCGTTCATCGCGAAAGCGTGGACTGCGGGCGTCCCTGTTGAATACCTGGGGAACTCGCAGTGAGCGTGCCGAGAGAGGTCTTCGCGGTTTCTCGCGAGTTCGGGGTGTCGGGCGGTGACTGGATGGCGACGCTCTGGAACCGCGGCGTGCGTCAGCCGTCGGCGGAGACTATCCGGGCGGGTCTCATCGCCCTCGGCTTGCCGATAGACGATTTGGATGTACGACTTGACATGCCGAACCTGCCACGCTATGCCCTGTGGCGAAGGGAGCATCCGACGCTCGTGCTTCTGGCGTGGGCGTGGTTCCGGTCTGATTTCGACCCGGACGCTGTGCCGCTCCTGGCGTCGGCGGGGTTCCTCGCGTCGCCTGTCACCCCCTTGACGTGGGCAGAGTTGGATGCCCGCGTCGCGGCCGCCGTGGCGGCTAAGATTTCTCCGGCGTTCTTCAGAGTGGCGGCTGAGCACTCGTCGGCGGTCGAGATGGTGCGGCATTGGCATGCGGGCACCCCGGTTGAATACCTGGCGGTGAGTGCATGACCGTACCCGACGTGCCTCATGAGGTGCTGCTGGCCTCTCAGATTTTCGGGAACCTGATGGTGCGCACACCACGGTCGATGACGACGCGCGCACCACAGTCGATGGCGACGCTCTGGTTGCAGGGTTCCCGCCGCCCGTCGCTCGCAGCTATCCGGGACTCTCTGGCCGCTATTGGCTATGCGATGGACAACTTCGACGAGCTGCTTCGCGCTTCGACCCCTCCTGAACGCAAACACTGGCGGGATGTACACACGCGCCTAGTCCTCGTGGCTCGCGCGTGGTTCTATTCAGATTTCGACCCGCGCCTCATCCCGCTGCTCGCGATTGCGCGGCGGTTCCTGTCGTTCCGTCTGGTCTCAGGGTCGCTGCCCGAGTATATCGAAGCGGCGCGGGTCGCCGCGTTGGCTGACGTGTCGCCGGACTTTTTCGAAGCGACCGTCGGCCGGTTGTCGCCTGCTGAGATAGTGAAGCACTGGGAGGCCGGGTCGCCGGAGGAGTATCTGCTTCTTGACATGGAAGGCAGAACATTGTGAGCGCGTTCTCTGACCGCGGGTATCGTGAGTCGTTCGCTCGTTGGTCGCTGCTGCACCGTGGCCGGGAGGATTCGAACGAGTCGGAGACGTTCTTCCTCATCGAGTCGTTCCGTGACTCTGCCCGCTTCCAGCTCTGGCGCCATGTTCGCGGGTCAATGGATTTGTTGGCCGCTGAAGTGCCAGTCGAGGATGAGTTCCGGTTCTTGAGTCCTGAACTGCTGTTCGGGTTGCGGCCTGCTGATGTGGCCCGGATTGACGGCGCATGTTTCGACGGTGACCGTATCGACCGGGCATACCTGCTGGCGGTTCACGGATGGCTGGACGGCGTAATGGATGTCACCGACGCGGTGGCAAGTTTCCGGGATGAGGTGTTCACGTTCGTTGCTGATTGGGTACTGGGTGAGCTGTTGTTCGGGGATGACCCGCAGCGCGGCATCCCGGTGCTCGCTTTGCATCTTCATCTGGTTCCGCACGCTGCCGCTGCATTGTGCACACCGATTGACTTCGTGGATGCGGTGGAAGCTGGTGTACCGCCGGAGTTCCTGCGCGAAGCGTGGGCGGCTCGTGTCACACATTCCGATTCGATTATCACTGCGTATCGTCTCGGGCTGTCGATGGGCGAGCTGCTGACCGCTGGCGGTAATGACGCGTTCCCCGCCGCTTGACACGGGGCGGACTGCCGCGTAGACTTGGGGCATGAAGTTCCAGCACAACCGACGCACGGGGCGCATGGAGATGGTGCGACCTAAGCACGTCACCGACCATGACCGTTTCGCCGCGCTCGGGGGCGCGGTCGAGACGCGCACCTTCAGACCTCTTGTCCACGCTGCCCGCAACCGAGGTTTGGAGTACCGTGCGTTCTCCGGTTATCTGAGCCGTGTCATCTCGCGGTATGGGGCGCAGGAAGTGGAGGTTATCGTTGAGCGTATAGCCCGCGGTGACAGTCAGAACGGAAGGCTCGGCACCCTGGCGAATGTCTGGTTGTGGCTTTGGGCGCAGGCCGAGTTCAAGGAGTCCGTCGTCCCGTATTTCGTTGCCCTCCGTGGCGTGTCCAATCCAGCTCAGGTTATCGCGGTTGCGATACCCTGCATCGAGGAGATGGTGACCGCTCGCGTGCCGCCGTCGTATCTGAAGTCTTTGGTGGATGCCGGGGCCACCGACTTCTCCGGTGTCGCGGCCGCATGGCAGGCAGGCGCCCCGGTAGAGTACGCAGTGTCTGGCGCATAACTCACGTCTTGACTACGGAGAGTTTCTCCCGTAGGATGTGGGTATGGCCCTCACGCTCAGTGAATTGCACGCGACGCCGTTCGACCCGCCGTCGGATAAGCGCACCGCGCTCGGTTACCTCCGGCTGGGGTTAGGGGTTGCCAGTGCGGGGTTCAAAGCTCACGCGATTCTCGGGCTGAACGACTTTGACCGGTTCATCGGCTTCTACCGCGAGGTGTTCAGCAATGAGGTTGCTGACCGTCTCGCCGAGCCGCCGGAGCCGGATTCGGAGGGCGAAGGTTTCTCGACCGACTTGTGGCGGTTTGCGATACTGGCCGCACGCGCGGGCTTGAGCGTCGAACGTGCGGTTCCGTACTTCAAGGTGCTGCACTCGGTTGACTGGCTTGTGCTGCTCTCCGACCAGAGTATTGCGGCGTTCTACGACCTGGTGGAAGCGGCTGTCCCCGTCGAATACCTCGCGGAGGCGGTGCGGTATGGAGTGCCGTTGGAGAGTGTGACTCACGGATGGCTCATGGGCGCGCCGTTGGAATATGTGGCGGCGGCGCGATGAGCGACAACGCTGACCGTCTGTTCCTCGCACTGGTGGACATCGGGTCGGATGGTGGACGGGACACCGGGCCGGATGATAGACGGGAGCATCTCACGCGGCTCCTCCGACCGTTCACCATCCCTGGAGGCCCAGAGGCGTTCTTCGAGTTCGTGGGAGCTGTACTCGGGCCGGAGGCTCTGGAAGCTCATCTGAATCTCGCTTTAGGGTCGCGGCTATTCTTGCCACCGCAGTATGGCCGCAGGCCGGTACTTCTGGTGCTCGCTGTCTGGGAGAAGTTCGACCGCGCACCGGAAGCTCTGCCGTACATCGCGGCTTACCGCCTATTCTGCGTGATGGAGGATTCGACATTCACCGCGAACCTGCGGACGGGTGAGCTGTTCATCCGCCGCGCAATGAAGCATGGGGTGCCGCCGGAATACCTGCTGGCGGCGCACGACGCTGGTGTCCATGACTTTGAGGTCGTGGTCACCGCTGCCGAGCGGGGGATGCCGATTGAGTATCTCATGTCTTCACTGGACACGGCATGAGTCGCGCGCTCACGTTTGAGAGGACGTTCTTCCCAAAGCAGACACTCTATCGAAGACCTGCGCCGCGGGGATTGGAATGATGACACGGGCCGCCCGACCCGTCTCATCGACTTCGTGGAGCTGTTCGACTCGTACTTGGCAACGGCCATGACCATCTGCTGGGATGAGGACACTGCCGTCTCTGACGTGGTTTCCGGGTTCGCCGAACGCTGGCGGCTCGAACTGTGGCGCGGAGCGAAGTACGCGGACGACTGCGCACAGGGCGCTGCAACGGCGCCCCGTGGCACTTGGGTGTCGTTGTGGCCGCAGGGCGCTGCGCTCGCCGCGTTCGTGGGTGCAGGGGTGCCGCTGGGTTATGCGTGGTCGCTGCATGAGGAGCGGATTCCGGTCGCCGACATCATCGCATTCCACGTTGCGGGCGTACCGCATGAGTACGTGCTCACGACGTGCAGTTGACACGGGCCGCCGTTCAGCCGTAGACTGGGGGCATGGACAACACTGTGGTGCCGGGCTGGCTGACGAAGGTCACCGCTCGATACGCCAACTCGCCGAAGATGAGCGAACAGTTCCTTGAGGCGTTCACCACCGCCGGTCTGCACACTCGCCGTCAGGCGGACGTGGAAGCTTTCTTCGTCGCGCTGTACGGCGTCCGCACACCGAGCCAACGCGAGCACTCGATGATTCCAGGATGGTGGCTTGTAGTCTGGTGCGACACTGGGCTGCTGCCGGAAGCTGTCGAACTGATGGCCGCGGTCTACGCGAAGGAGACGTTGCTGCTGAACGGGCGGCCCGCGTTCTCTGCTGGGTTCGTCGAAGCGGCGGCCGCCGGTCTCAACCCGGCGTACGCGCGCGCGGTGCGGGCGGCGCTGGGTGTGCGCGACATCCGAGTCATCACTGAGCATTGGACTCGGGGCACGCCCGTCGAGTATCTATTGGAGGCCGTATGAACGACGCGTTACGGCTCGTGGCCGAGGAATTGCGTCCCGCTCGAATCGCCGAGTGGGACACCCGAATCCTGGCCGCGGGGGAAGCTCACGGCATGGAGTTCACGCTTGCTGGAATGGTGGAGATGGTCACCGAAGTCTTCGGCGCTGGCGGCGCTGCGAACATGCTCGACCCGGACAGCAAGACAACAGATGTCTACCTCTGGTATTACATGCTGCTGTTCGCCGAACTGGGGGCAGACGCCCCGGCGTTGAATGTTGTCTACGCGCTCGCTAACGCACCGGGCAACGCGGGTCAGACCTTCGAGGCACTCCGCCCGCACGCGCTCGCGTGGACGCGGGCGGGCGCCACGCGCGAGTATCTGATGACTGCGTTCTCCGGCGGCGCACTGCTCGGCGATATAACGCGTGCCCTCGAAGAAGGCACGCCCGTCGAATACATCTTGACATCGCAAGGTTCACGCGGGTAGACTGTACTCATGGATGCCAGACTAAGCGACGTGGCCAATACGCTGCGGCCCAGCTCGGGTGACGAATGGTACGTCCGTATGAAGGCGGCGGAGGCCGAGCTGCCCATCGCGTTCACGGAAGGCGGCGGGGCCACGCACCACGAGTTCACTCTCGACGAGATGGTCGTGATGGTTGGCGAAGTGTTCGGCGCGAGGAGCGTGGAACGACTGCTCAACGCGCCGCGTGACAGAGACTGGTCCGTCTACCTCTGGCACTATATGATGGCGTATGCGGAGCTTCGAGGTGGCCCATATGCGACAGACGTGCTGCGCGCGGTTGTGCAGTCATCCGTCAACTTCCCGCCGGAGAACCTCCCGAACTACCGAAGCGGCTTGGCCGCGTGCATTCGCGCCCGTGTGTCCCGCGAGTACATGTGCTCCGGGCTGTCCGCTGGCGCGGATGCGTACAGTATCGCTCGCGGTTTCGCTACGAGCGTTCCTGTCGAATACCTGGTGGTGGCCTCATGAACGGGGAGACTTCGTTCGCTGTCGCGTTCCTGGGAGACAACAACGCTGCCGCTTTCCGTGCGGGAGTGTTCGGCGCTCGGGCCGAGCGCCTCATCGACTTTGTAGCGGCGTTCGACGAGGAGCTTGCCGCTGTCATGTCGCGCGTCTACAACGGTGAGACGACAGGTATCACTCGTTCCACCGTCTCGTTGAGCAAGATGTTCAAACGCCTCGGCGTGTGGCGGCATCTCGACTACAGTGACGACTCGGTGCTCCATGTCGTCGAAGTCCCCCTCGCGGCGCTCTCACTCCCGACAGCCCCGGCCCTCGGCCCGGAAGCAGTAGCGGTCTACATCAGGCTCGCCATCGCCGGTAACGTACCCCCTGCATACATGGTGCAGATGATGTCCGCTGGAGTGTCCCCCTCAGATGTTGTCCGTGCGTACGCCGGTGATGTGCCGCTGGAGTACCTTGACGTTTCGCCGCTGGTAGCGTAAGGTGCGGGTATGAAGCTTTCTACTCGACTCCGACTTCGGACGCGCGAGCTGCGCTACACGCGGAGCCTTGACGCCCGTTACGCTGCGATGCTCACCGAACTCATCTACGAGCGGGGGATGCGCCAGAAAGTCAACGCTTCCGAGTATCGCACCGTCATCGAAGGCTTCCGTCACCTCGCGGGCGCGCGCGCCGCTGAGCGCTTGCACCTTGTCGTGCGGTTGCGAGGCGCGGGTTTGCGAGCGGGCACCGTCCGAGGCAGCGGCCTCGCCGGGATGAGCCAACGGGCCTGGTTCGAACTTTTCGCGACCCTGGATTTCCGAGCTGACGCTCTGGAGTTGCTTCTGGAGGCGGAATACGTCAGCCTACCCGCTCAGCGGCTCCGGTCAATGGACTTCCGAGACATGCTCCACGCGGGCGTCCCATCGCAGTATCTGCGCGCCGCGCTCGCCGCCGGGTTGACCGACTTGGATGAAGTCACGCCGGGGTTCATCGACGGCCTTCCAGCGAAAGCTCTGGCCGAATACGCGACTTGACTTCCCGCCGCCGGTGCTGTTATAATCTGAACATGGGAAACAAGCAGAAGTCTAAGTACCGGGGCGTATCGAACCTTGGTCTGAGCCGGGCCATGCACGGGTTCAACTCGTCCTCGGCCGCCTCGCCGCAGGAGTCGCGCAACAAGCGCGCCCGCACGAAGCAGACTGTGCTGCGCCGCGAGCTTCGACTCGCGTACTGAACCGATGTTCGGTGTGTACTCGGAAATCCCTTGGACTAAGGGTTTCTACGCGCGCTTGGCAGACCGCGCTCCTGAGCTGTGGGACTCGGCGCTCCGTTCTCCGCTGACTGATTCTCTGGATTTTCTGCACGACCCGTTTCGGACTTCGAGTAGTGACTATTCGACGGCAACCATCGACATCGCGAACGAGATGTGGGTCGCCCTGTATATCACGCATCATCACGCCATCGACACTCAAGTCGGCGGTGTCAGCGGCCTCAGCTATTTTGAGGAAACGCTCACCGACATCTGCGGCGAACCGGAGGTGGCCTGGGGGCTGGAGGTCTACGCCCCGCTGCTGCAAGGCATCTCGTCAGCGCGAAGTCTGCGCACAGACAGCGAACGGGTCGCCGACTCGTGGACTGTGGTCTACCGGTGGCGCCCGCCCGTGACCGACTTTGACTCTCTGGACGCCGGGCAGCTCGCGTTGGCGCTCCGGTGGGTGAACGGCACCACAAGCGCGGCTGTCGCAGTGGCCGCCGCGCGGATGCCCGACACGGCTCGACCGGAGCCGGTGCAATCGCTGAAGGTCATGGCCGCCGCTGGTGTTCCGCTCGACGCCGCCGCGTCGCTGCTGACCCTGTATGTGAACATCGACGCGAGCACCCTCGCCCAATGCTGGCTGTCGCGCGCGCCGCGCGAGTTCTACGCGACGTTGAACGAGGTGTAGCGTGCGTCCCGACGAGCTGAGCCGACTGGGTGACTCTATCAAGAGAACCTCGTTTCTGGGTCTGAGCCGGAACGAGCTGGACTTGGAGTGGAAGGAACACGGCGTGGACGGAGCGTCCCTTCTCGCTTTCTTCCGCTTGGTGTGCACCGAACAGGTTATGGTTCTCGTCGAAGCTGTGGCTCTCGGTCGTCGCGCGTTCGGCCAACGACTCGGCCTTGCCGACTTCCCGACGACGGCTCTGCTGTGGTTCCGAATGTGGCAGGCGTTGAGTTACGAGCGGGCCTACCTGCCGTACTTCGAAGCGGCGCCTCTGGTTGTCCCCCGGTCTGAACCCATCCCGTTCGCTCGCCTGCTCGCAGAGAATGTTGACCCGGCGTATTGCGCCGCCGCGTGGCGGGCGGGGCTTTCCCATGATGAGCTATTCGCCGGGTTCGCTGCCGGGTGCCCTGTCGAATACGTTGCGGCCGCCCGATGAGCTTGACATACATCACACCGTTTCTCACCGACCCACGGCAAGCGGCCATCGCTTTCCAGCGCACGGGGCAGACTGTCGGGAGCGTGGTTGAGTTCTTCGACCGCACGTTCACGATGCCCCGCGACCAGGAACGGTTGGCGCGCGCCCGTCTGGTCATCACTGACGGGTGCGGTGAGCTGCCGCAGCTTGCCGTGTGGATGTTGGACAACTGGGTGCTGTGGGACTGCGACCCGAGGATGGCGGAGCTGCTCAGAATCTTCCACGCGGACGACTGGCTTCCGGGCACCTTTTCGTTCAGGGCACTCATGGACGGAGGGGTGCCGGAAGGATATGTCGAAGCGGCCGTCGGCGGCGGTGTGACCGACACGAAAGCTATCGTCGCTGGCTGGCGTGCAGGCGCGCCAGTGGAATATCTGATGACCGCCGACTGAATGCGCGGCTGGTAGCCTTGCCGTGTGAGCGCCTTGACTCCCACCGGTGCAAGCTGATAGGCTGGCCGCATGTTGACTCGCGACCGCCGTATCACTTCACAGGCTGACTTCCGTCATGTCATGCGTCGTGGTGCCCGCCGCGTCTCACCGCACCTCACCGTCTTCGCGTTGAAGACCGGTGCGCCGTCCCGGTTCGGCTTCATCGTCGGCAAGACTGTGAGCAAGCGAGCTGTCGTCCGCAACCTGGTGAAGCGGCGTCTCCGGGCGCTCGCCGCCGATGCACCGTCAGGCTACGACATCGTGGTGCTGGCTGCTGCCGACGCTGAGTTCGAGACGCTCCGCGCCGAGTTCGTCAAGGGTGTACGCTAGAGACATGAACCGTAGAGACATCACCGAACTCGGCTGGCTGCTGTTCGCCTTCGGCGTTGGCTCCGGCGTGGACCACATCGTCCGCGCATCATTCGACGGCCCGCTACTGACTGGCGTTGCCCTCATCGTTCTTGGCTACACGTTCACCGCCGCTGTCCTCATCTGGCGGCTCCGCCGCTTGGCAGGTGAGCGCAGCCGGGTGTAGCGGCTTGACAGGGCGCCCGTCACCGTCTAGAATCAGGTCATGGGCCACAACTCTGACTGGTATGAGCGCTTCGCGCGCGCTATCTGCGTCAACGGCTTCGAAGCTCCGATGCTCGCTGAAGCACTCGAACGCCACGCCATCACCGAAGACCAGGTGTGGGCGTTCTACCGCATCGTCCACCCCACCCAACCGTGGCGTACCGATGGCAAGCTGCGCGACGCTATCGACACCGGTGAAATCAAGCGCCCGCTTCCAGATTCGTACTGGTTGCACGAATGGCTGAAAGCTGGAGCTACCGGTCTCGGGATTATACTCGCCGCGAAACACGTCTCGCTCGAAAGTCCGTGGAGCATCCGGTACAACGAACCGTTGAGCGTGCTGGTCACGGCCGGGGTCTCTGCGGAGTACCTGGGTGACGCACTCGCCGCTGGTGTCATCAGCCATGAAGTCATCGCCGATGGGTGGCGCGCGGGCGCCGCCATCGAATATCTGGTGACCGCATGACCCCGGAGGAGCGCTCGGTGTTCGCCCGGCAGATGGTGAAGCGCCCGGAGAGTGTCACCGTGTTCGTGAACCTGTTGGAGCGGACTGAGATGACACAGGAGCGGCTTCTCGCCTATCACGTCGTCTTGCACGGCCCCGGCTGTCAGGGTGGGCCTACCCACGTATCGTGGCTTCACCTGCAACAGTGGATGCGTGCGGGAGGCAGTGACCGCGCTCTCGACATCATCCGAGCGTTCCGTGGTGAACGCCGCGACCAGGGCTTCGCGCCTGACCATAAGGGTCTGCGCCTCCTCGCTGACTCTGCCATCGAACCGTTGTATGTCCGGGCGGCAGTAGCTGTCGGCATGCGAACGCCGGAGCACATCCACGCGCATTGGACTGCGGGTGTACCCGTTGAATATCTGAGCGCCTCACAGTGAGGAAGCTCGCTGATGTTGGTGCCTCGCGGTGAGTAGAATCAAGGTGGCCCGGTCGCACCTTAGACCCCTCGCACGAGCGCGGTAGAGTAGACTGGCGGCGTGCCCCTCTCAGAGATTCTGAACTACGCCCTCGTCGGAGTCATCGTGTTTCTCATCCTGTTCATGATGCCCGCGCACATGTTCCTCGTGGGGTATTACGATGAGAACCGTTCCCGCGACTATTACACTGGGTGGCGCCGGAACGTGTACAACCGGGGGTTCACCGTGCGCGCTCGCGCCGACTCCCGAGACGCGGGAGCTGCGGTCGTCGCCGCGAAACGTCGCCGCGCGGGAAGGTGAACGGGGTGCGGTATAGTTGAAGTCCGACCATTCGACTTGGAAACCATCATGAAGACTCTCAGCATCGCAGGGGCCACTCTCGCTCTTGTCCTACTCGCCGGTTGCACAAGTGAAGCGTCTCCAGCGCCGAGTCCTCCCTCCCCGCTGCCGTCGGTGGGCGTGCCGGGCATCCAAACCCCCGAACCTATCGCCACATCCGACCCGGTGGCGCAGGACGCTTCTGCGCAAGCCGATGCCCTCAACATGGCGGCCGCTCAACTCTGGTACGCCGACTTGAACCAAGGTCAGCATTTCGTGGCCGTCGAACAGCTCATCGAGTTCGCTGCGTTCCAAGGCGAACCGGCTGACCGCTTCGCGGTGAATGAAGACAACCTTATCCTCATCTCGCTATCCGTGCAACGGACAGCTTCCACAGTCGTTGTCGTCTCGCCGTCGGGTGCAGTGTTCGAGGTTTACGCCGGTGGCGAGAATCGGTATGCCAGCTTTGACGAGTACCTCGCCGCTCCGTTCGCGGTCGCCGACATGCCGAAGGTGACGCTACCGTAGCGGCGTGGCGGTTCTGGAGGGCAGTCCTCACCTGATAGGCTAAGGGCCGTGCCCAGAATCCACCTGATAGCCGCCCTGTCAATCGTCTCAGCTCTGATACTCGCGGGATGCACCGCACCCGCTGTGAAGGTGGTGGCTGCGCCCGCGCCCGCTACCAGCTCAGGGGAAACTGTGGGTGGCGCCCTCGCGGACCGTTCCAGCGGAGACGCAGATGAGACCCCCGAGTCGGCTTCCAGATTCCCCGAGCCGTCCAAGACTCCCGGCCAGCCGCCAGCGGCCGTTCCCGGACAACCTGCCGCCGCGCCAGCTCCCGTGACACCTGTTGCCCCCGCACCTGCAGCTCCTGCACCTGCAGCTCCCGCACCGGCCCCCGCACCCGTGTGCGCGGGAATGCCCGGCGGTTCAGTGGCCGGTGCGGGTGGGCGCTCTGGCGCAGGGAATATCACCGGAACAACCACCGGTGACCTGCAAGCCTTCGCCACGCAGTACAATCAGATTCGCGTAGCGAACTGTCTGCCCCCGATTGCGTTCTCAAACTTCCGATACGACTCGTGCATGGAAGACCGTCTCATCTGGATGGCAGAAGACCCGAGCACCGACCCAATGAGTGCATGGGGCCACATCGGGTCTGTGCGCAGCGATGGTGTGCCGAGCGTCGGCTGCGACGGCAACCTGGCTGGCGGCTCCGGTAACACGGGAGCTACAGTCGCGCAGAAGTGGTGGGACTCCTCCGGCCACCGAGCCTCGCTCTACAAGCCCGGCTCCGGTGTCGGCGGTGCCTGCATCCTGTTCGCTATGACTCACGGCGGGGTTCCCGACGAACCAGCGTCGTTCGTCCGTTCAGCGGCGCGTTGGGTCAACTGCTGATTTGACAGACAGCGGCCGCCGCTGTAGAATTGGGTCATGTCCGAGATGAGCGCCTTCCAAGTCGCGTTGACGCGACCGAAGGAATGGCGGATGTGCGAGACGGACTACCCGAGCCGCGACGCGGTGCCGATGAAGGTCCGCATGTTGCGCATGCCGTTCGGTCAGGCGTATTGGTCTGTGAACAGCATCAGCCCCGGCCCCAACTTCATCCACAACCTGAAGCCGGATGAGAGCAACCTACGCGCCGTCTGGGCTGCCGCTTACGTCCGCCACGCCGAACTCCTCGACAGTCTAGCGCCGCGGTTCGAGAGGCTGGAAGGATGCCTCGCCGAAGCGTCCCGTGTCTCCGACATGACACCTGCTCACCTCGTGTGGGGTGCCAGCCCGGAGATGGAACAAGAACTTGTCATCGCGCACCAGGATGGCCGGTACGGGCTGGATTGGTTGGTCAAAGTCTCACCGTGGTTGGCGAACGTGGACCTGCCGCTCCTCGCCAGCCGGATGCCGAAACCGTACGAGGCGTTCAACAAGCACACCGAGCGCATCCACACCCGCCACATTGTCGCGGCTATTGATTGCGACGACCGCCTCTCCCCCGCCGACTGTCAGTTCCTGGAATCGCGCGGTGTCGCGCTGGATGCCGCCCTCATGTATGTCGGGCTGACTGCCGATGAAATCATCGAGGCCATTGACCGAGGTATCCCCGCCGAGTATGCGGTCGCGGTGTTCACATGATGAGTAACAAGCGCCTGCTTCACAACTTCCACCAGATGGCACTCGACCCTGGTGTGCTCCAGAACTTCCGCTCAGGAGGGGTCAGCTTCGCGACCGTCCATAAAGCGGTGCGCGCAATCCGGTCCGCGGAAGCCGCAGATGCCTTCTACGCCGGGGTCGCCCGCGGAACGGGAGAGAAGGTTGGTGAAGGCCGAAGCGATTTGGACATCAGTTTCCAGTGGGTTGCGTTGTGGAGCTGGACCTCCTTCGACCCGGCTATCCTGCCGTACTTTCGAGCTGTGAACGTCGCGCCGGACAGCGCGAAGCGTCTCGATGAGAACTGGGGAGGTGCCGCGCCGTTCCGTCGGATGGCCGAAGCGGGCGTAGACCCTGAGTATGTCCGACAGCTCTGGCTCGCCGGACTCACAGACCTCACCCACACCGTCCAAGCGTGGCGCGCGGGCGCGCCCGCCGAATATGTGGCCTCCGCATGAAGTCCCCGTCGAATGCTCGACGCAGTGATAGGCTAAGCGCTATGACATCAGTCCGATGTGAAACGCTCGCACTCCTCCGACCAAGTTCGAGCCGAGCTGTGCTCCACGACCTCGCCAAACTCGCGCTCGATGAGAGGTTCACGCTCAGCCCGTTCGCAGCGGCATTGGATGAGGCGCCCGGCTTCACGGACACTGACGGTCTGTGGGCTGCCGCATATGCAAGGCACTCCGACGTGTTCGACCAGGCATTCGCTGCCGGTTCGCCATTCACCGACTCTGTCCTTTCCGCCGCCAACCTCGCCGGTCTCACCGTGAACCAGCTTGTCTTCAGACTCCCAGCAGACATCGAAGCGGCCATCGCAGCGACCATCAACAAGCTCGTGGCCGTCAGCCGTGGGCGGCAGCTCGCGGCAACCATCGTCAGCCGGGCGACACAGGGTCTGGTCACCGTGGATGAGATGCGCGACTTCGGGTGGGGATTCGCGCTCGTATCACGGTTCGAGCACCTCACCCCGGCAACTCGCATCCGTCACATCGCCGCTGCCACAGACACCGCCCTTACCCCTGAGCACTTCTCATGGTTGGAGCGTGTCGGCGTGCCGCTAGGCGAAGCGCGCCGACTCGCTGTCCTCGGCGCTGACAGCCCCGGCGTCATCCAACGCGCATGGCGCATGGGATGGCCAGATGACTTCATCGTCCGCGCGGCGCGAGTGGAACGCTCCGCCGCCTGACTTGACAGCGGACACGTCCTCGCGGTAGGCTCTGTTCATGGTCAAGAGCCTCATATATTTCAGCTCCGCACTCGCGGGCGGGATATTCGCCGTTGCAGCGCTGCTATTCGGCGCGCCGTGGTATCTCGTGATTCCCTTCGTGCCGCTTCCGTTCGTGCTGTGGTTCGCAACAGATGAGTACAGCAGGTCGGAGCTGGGTGAGCGTTTCGCCCGTGTCCGTTCCGACAGGCGCGCGCAGGCGTGGGCAACGCGCAATCACATCAACCCACTGCTGACAGCCGGGATACAACAGGTTTACAGTAAATGGCCGAAAGCTCGGCATCCTATCGCACTCGTTGCGTACACTCAGGCTTCTGAAAGGGCGCTGTACGAAGCGAAGAGCATGGATGAACGACTCGACCTTATCGACTATGCCGTGTTCGCCGACGACCAGATGGGGATGCACCGAGTGTTTCGGGCTTGCTGCCGCGGCGATTCCGTTATGAACAAGTTCGAGAGAGTCTGTCGTGTCATGCGGGACAAGGGGATGGACGCCGAAGGTGTTATCCGTTACCTCGACGTTGCGCGCAACTTTGACGAAGCGCTCATCGCCATCGAAGCGGGCACACCCGTCGAATATGTGGCACAGGCAAGGAACGGCTCATGATGAACCTCGAACCCACTGCGGTGTTTGACCCGTGGATTTCAGTCCTCATCAGCGCGGCAGTCCTCATCACCTGCGTAGGTTTCAGCGCTTTCCCTTTCCCACACCGCGCCGACCGTCGTCAGGAAGCTCTCCTCTGCTTCGGGGTTACTGTCGTGCTGTCTGCCATCTCCTTCGGGGTCCAGGGCATCATCTATCTGACCGAGACCTCCGCACACGTTATCTTGGAGCGCGAGGTCCAACGTGTCTACGGCATCACCCTTGAGGCGCGGGACGGTGGCAAGGACGGCTCAGCGGACACTCTCATCCAAGGTGGTGCCATCCTGCTCGACGGCCAATACATTGTGCTCGACCGTGAGAATAGCCGCCTCATCACGCTTGATTTCACCGAAGGTGAACCGCTCCCCGTCAAGCCTTGACAGGGTTGGCGTCCGACGGTACCCTTGTGTCATGCAACTCGTTGACTGTCTCGCGTGCGGTGCGCTCCCCGGCCTGCCGTGCACCGAGCGGACCCACCCTGACCGGGAGACCCGCCAGCGAAGCTTCAATGCCTACTACCGCGAGGTGACAGACGGGCGCACCTTCATCCAATGGGCAGCACCCGACTATCGTCTTGCGCCTCTCATCGGGTTCGAGGCGGTAGGCGCTATGGCTGAACTCATCCTCCGCTGCGCGGGGACGAGCGCTGGAGGTCGGACCGACGCTTGGCAGCGCGGCTACGACCTGGACCGAAGCACCTACGAACGTGCGGCAGCCGAAGCTCTCCGCGAGCATGGTGACCGCCGCGTGTTCCCCGACGAGCGTGGGCTGCTCGCGCAACGCTTTCTCGAAAACATGCCATCTCACCGCATCGGAAGTCGGGACTTCTACCGCGCCGCGCTCGACGTTGACGTGGACGAATACCCGCTGCGTGGGGTCACCCCGCTGCCGATTGCTGAATGGTTAGCAGTAGAGAGCCTCGACCCGGCAAGTGTCGGCGTCCTGTTCCGCTCGAATGGGTCACCGTTGAACGGTGAGACCACCCTAGCCCGAGCTGCGCAAGCGGCTCTGACATCCGGTGAGCTGCATCACATCAACGGGTTAGGAGGGAAGCTCGACCTCCTTCCCCTCATCCGCGAAGGCTTCGACTACCTGTCGATAACAGCCGTCGCCGCCGCCGGTATCACAGACATCGACATGATGCGTCGCATACTCAACGGTGAACTCCCCGTCGAATATGCTCGCATCGCCTGACTTGACTGGCAGGGCCACACGCTGGTAGGCTGATGCCATGAGGAAGGCTCCCTACATCCTGTCGGCGCTGGCTGGCGCAGCTCTCGCTGGCGCTGCGTTCGCGTCCGGCGCGCCGTGGCCGGTCATCCTCATCGTTACGCCTCTCCCCCTCGTAGTGTGGAACGCTGTGTGCTACGCCACCGAGTCGCCCACAGCCAGATGGCTTCACTTGCGGCTGTGGGCTAAATGGCACGGCCTCGGCTCACCGTCAGACGATGACAACGTGGACTTCCGCAACATGTTCCTCGAATACCCGAGAGGCCGCAACCTCCGAGCCGTGTTCGCGTACTCAAGCGGCCGCAACTACAAAACCCCGACGCTGCAGCTCGCCGATGCGCGGCTCGACACCATCGACCATGCTGTGCTCAGCCGCGATGTGGAAGGTATGCGCCGACTGTTCCGCGCGCTCCACGTCCATTATGGTGCTTCCACCCAGTTTGACCTTTTCGAACGGGCGTGCGAAGTTATGCGCGCAGAGAGCATCGACGTTGACGACCTGCTCTCATACGCTGAGGTGTGCGGGTTCGACTTCTGGGCGGCGTTCACCGCCATCGAGAACAACGTGCCTATCGACTACGCGGGGGCATCGTCGTGAGTCTCAGCTCCTCGGTCGAGTTGAACCTCGAAATCGTCGCCCTCTTCGGCGCGCTCGGGTTCACCATCGCAGCTCTGATGCTCGCTTTCCCGAGTCCACCGGCTCGCGGCCATCGCGGTACGGTGTTCTGGCTGTGCGCCCTTTTCGGCTTTTTCGCTTTCACCATCGGCCTCGGGGTGCAAGGGGTCTTCTTCTCACAGTCCGACGGCGAGCGGTCTGTTCTGGAGCGTGAAGCCGAGCGTGTCTACGGGGTCATTCTCGAAGGTGACCAGGCCGCCGAGCTTCTCAACGGCGAAGCGGTGCGTATCGGCGACGCGTACATCATCCTGTACCGCGGCACGAGCCGCCTTGTCGAGCTGACCGGCCGCGAGCCGCTCCCTACGGTCGGGTCAACTCAATGAGACTGCCCATTTACATTCACGCGTATGCTGTGCCCCGCGTTACCACCGACCCCGCGCACGTCGCGGTGCGCGAATGGCTGCGCCGGTACCCTCACCATCCTGCGCACTACTCGTTGGAGACGGCTGTGGTCTGGGCGAATGGCTATGCCCGGTTCGGCGCTGAGTTCGAAGCTGCCGCTCGCCGCGCTCTCGACAGCGGGCCTGCGGCGCATGTCCAGGACTTCTTCAGAGACCCTTGGAACATGGCCGGGTTCCATGAACATGAGGTCGGAGCTGAGGCAAGACTCATCCTTGAGCAGAAATCCGAACCGGGACTCAACTTGCCTCGGTTCCTCGCTGCTCTCAGTGTGGAGCAACCGCCCGCGGGCTACCTCACAGTAGCCGATGCGCTGTGTGCATACACCGCCCCCTGCCGCGGCGTCTCGTGGACGGCTCACCTCGCCGCCGGACTTCACGCGCCTGAGTCCTGGACGTTCGAGAACTTCCAGCGAGTAGTCCGGGAATATAACGTCGATGAGGTGCGCGAGCTTGTCGCGGCGGGTGTCACCGACTTCCGCGCGCTCGGCTATGTCCTCGGCGGCGCGCTACCCGCCGACTACGCCGCCTCCTCATCGTAGACGCGCTGTATGCCCCGTAGACGGCTTGGAGCTGTTTTCGTGCGCGGTGGGGACATCAGAGGCCGTTCTCGCGCGCCTGAGTCACACAGCCCCGGAGAACAGGCTTTCCGGCGACTTGACGTTCCCTCCCATGTCGAGTAAGGTGGGGTGATGGACTGGCTTTCGAAAATCGACGATACGAGGCAATTCGTCGCCGTCATCACTGTGCATCCGCGGCAGCCTGTCTCGCTCAGCCTTGCCGGGCGCGCAATCCAGCGGGGCATCGAACGATTCCCTGACGAGTTCGAAGCCATCACGCAGCCCGGTTCTCTCCGACTGGTCGCAGCTCAACTCGGCCACCCACTTCACCTGTTCGGTATGACACTGGGCGAAGTCGAACCGATACTCTTCGCGCTCGACTTGGACAAGCCATCCCCCGCCACAACGCTCCTCTCCCGCGTTTCCGTCATACCTCCGTCGGATGAGACGCTGGAGTTCATTCGGTGGTCTGGCGAGCCGGTCAGCGAACGTCACATCATCGAATCGTTGACCGAAGATTCATATGCCAGGGCATCGTGGAGTCGGTATTGCGCCGTCCACCCCGCTGTCGGAATCTCCCAGGGTATCGCCAGGTGGGCGGCCCGCGTTGGCATCCCCCTTGACTATCTGAGTGCCGCCTACGACGCGGGCCACTCGCAGAACAACATCGAAGCCGCGTGGATTGCGGGGACTCCGTTGGAATACCTGCTGGCGGGTGCCCCGTGAAGATGCCACTTACTGTCCGGCCCTGGCCCGAACACGCGAACGTCAGCGACAGCCACCCCTCGGTACGGGCTTACGCCGCCGCTTCCCAGTTTCAGTCGCCGCGGTCGATGACTGAAGTGCACACCGACATTTGGATGAACGGGTATCAACGGTTCGGCGCGCGGTTCGAGAGGGCCGCTAAGTCGTGGCTGCGCGCGAAGAGACCGCGCCCGTTGCAGACGTACCTCGCCGACCCGTGGAACATCATGGGGCTGAACGAATCCGAGCTGACCGACGAGACGAAACTGCTGCTGGGGAGTGTAGATTTTGACGAGGGCGACCTCACAGAGTTCCTCCTCAAAATCGCCGATGTACAACCACCGGCGCGCTTCTTAGAGCTGGCAAACTGGGTTGGTGTAGCCGCCGCCGGATACCACGGTATCGGGTGGCCTTATTTCGTTCTGCGTTCTATGGGGGCGCCGACGAGCTGGACGTTCGAAGACGCCTTGGTGCTGCTCGATTCGGGTCTCGCGTCGGAGCACATTCGCCTCGTTTTCGGCGCCGGGGTCACAGACCTCGCATCCGTTCTCGCTGCGGCGCGCGGTGACATCGCAATCGAATACGCGGCCGCCGGGAACTAGAGCTGTCACCATGTCACCACCGGGGAACACCCCCTATGGAGCTTCACGCCTATTATGCAATATATAAAGAGCGTCGCGCGCACATGAGGGGTGTACAGGTGGTGACAGGTGACACCCCTTCTTTCTCTCTCTTCTTCTTCTTAAGAAAAGAGAGAGAAAGAGAAGAGAAGCCAGTGTTCAGGCGGGAGTTGAGCCGGTAGCCTGTGGATAACTCTCCCAGCAAACTTCCAGGCTTTGTCACCAGGGGGTGGTGTCACCCTCCCCGAAAAAGGTCAACTTCCGCCTAAACACTGGGCGAGAGGGTGGTGACACTGAGAACGATTCTCAATAAGGAATGAAGAGCACCGAAAAGTGCCTCTGACCAGGGGTTTTCCGAGTTATCCACAGAGTTATCCACAGGCTCGGGAAAGTTATCCACAGGCTGGTGACACCACTAAGGGTATCCTAACCTCCGATTTCAGGTCACATCTGAGCCATGAACTCCAGCGGAACGCCACGCTGAAAACCCTCGATGAGGGTCGTGGTCGTCACCTTGAGGTGCCTCGACGCGAGCCACAGCTCCGGCGACAAGCCCTCCTCGGCGAATCGCACCATGCCGGTGTGCACACGTTGAGCCGGTTCGAACAACATCCCCGCGTCGAGCGCGGCCTTCAGGTACGGGAGCGCAAGCGGCGAGAAAGTAGCTCCGCGCCACGCCCAAATCCAGTGCACGATAACCCCGTTGTCGCTACGCCAGAGACGCCGTTCGCTTACGCCTTCGAGCGACATGAAAACGTCGAGTGCAGCGCCTTGCTCGACACCGAGTTGGGTGGTCACCGCAGCCGTGAAATCGGCGGCCGACATGTTACGGCCTGCACTGTGGTAGAGGAAATCCTGCGTGCGTCCTCCCGCTTGTCGAGGTAGGTGCTCGCCGAAGATGCGCGCGAGACGCTCCATGTCCTCCGAGTACCGTTGTGAGCGCATGGGAGGACTCTACGGGAGCTGCACCGCGATGTCAAGGTTGCGGCCAGCCGGGATGTGCGGTAGACTCGACTCTGCCACCCCGAGAGACGCTCGGCTCTGGCTGGTGCAGTAAGCAGAACAGCATGTTCAACCTGACAGACCTTGTGGGAGCGACCGTCCTCTTCGAGTATGGCAACCTGCGTGGTTCACTGCCGGAACCGAACTCGTGTGCTGTGTGCGGGTCGCCCGCGCGCGAGCACGGGAACATCTGGATTGGGAACGAACGCCCAGGCCACACGGACACGTCCGGCGCGTCGCACGGGTACGAGACTCCAACCGACGCGTTGCGTCTCATCCGCATGAAAGCCCGGCTTGACAGTGGGCGGCGCGCGCGGTAACCTCAGTGCATGGAGCAGTTCATCGAATCAGGGTTCGGCAACTCCCTCGGCTTCCGGGTGGCGTTGGCTGCCCGCGCGCCTCACCTCGTAGAACGCGTGGTAGAGTCGCGTTTCTACAAATGGCTCGAAGTCCAATGGGACCGAGCACCCGGCGTTGTCGGCGACCCCGGCTCTTCAGCTTGGGCCGACCTGTATGCCCAGTACCCTGACCGCGTTGATGCGGCGTTCGACCGTGAGACGGTGACGTATGGCGAAGATACGTGGCCTGTCAACTACCTGAACGAAGGCGACAGCTTACTGACTTCAGAGTTCGACTTCCATCACGGGCCGGAGGACATCTGGAAGCTTCAGAACTACCGGTTCATAAAAACGACCGATGGTTGTTTCCTGACTCTGCTTCGGACGCCGAAGAACCTGTTCACACAACTCTACGAGCTGCGCCCTGAACCCGAGCTGTTCGCCACGGTCGCGAGCACCCAACTAGAACAGGTGTTCGAACTTCTGCGGTATGGCGTCCGGCCGGAGGTGGCGTTCGCGTGTGCGGGTCACACCGAGCAGAAGGCCGTCAGAGACACATCTGAGCGCTCCCTCCGAGTGAAGATTCTCTCAGAGCTGGGTTTGGATGCGGCGGTTATCGCTGCCGTTGCCGACGACGACATCAACCCGGTTGTTCTCTCTGACCTCATCAAGCAGGGCGTGCCGCTGGAATATGTGAAAGCCTCTGCTTCTGTAGTGTAGTCTGGGGGTATGAAACGCGCTCTCGTCACCCTTCTG
>Ga0136636_10000217_pt1 | contig 26488 bp, 24 predicted proteins | sample AntDrymUQ8522106_2_FD_104653 | JGI IMG/M metagenome (GOLD analysis project Ga0136636, IMG submission 104653) | Polar desert sand microbial communities from Dry Valleys, Antarctica - metaG UQ852 (21.06) | ecosystem: Environmental > Terrestrial > Soil > Desert | place: Antarctica: Dry Valley... | reverse complement strand
GGTTCTCTCCTTGCGGCGATTGCCAAGGTTCCCATCGGCGCGCCCTTCACTTGGCTCGCCAAGGGGCTTACTGACATGTATGCCGCCCCGACCGCCAGCCTGTTTTACGGTGTCGTATTCGCCGTCATGGGTGGGGCCATCGTTTTTTTCTATGGCAATGCCTACTCGCTGACCGTCGCGCTGATTGGTGGCTTCATGTTGCTCGGCCCCGGCTTGGCGATGGGCCTATACGGGCTTTCGCAGCAGCGGGAAGCGGGTCAAGTGCCGCGCCTTAAACCTTCGCTGACCATCTGGCGGGTCAATCTCTCCAACTTGGGGATTTTTGCACTCGTCACAGGTGTCGTCTTCCTGATCTGGGCGCGCGCCTCGCTGGTGATTTTTGCGGTGTTCTACTCCAGCGGCCTGCCGACTGCGGATGATTTTCTGCGTGAGCTCCTCGCCTTCGATAACGTGGAATTTGTCATCGCCTACTTGGTCATCGGCAGCGGCTTTGCCGCTTTCATCTTTTCAATCAGCGTCGTTGCGGTGCCGCTGATGCTCGACCGTGACAAGGACGCGATCAGCGCGATGCTGCTCAGCCTTGCAACCGTGGCAAAAAACCCTTTGCCCATGCTGCTGTGGGCCGCTCTGATCGTCACGCTGGCGGGCATCGGTTTTGCAATGGCATTCACCGGACTGATCATTACAATTCCCATTCTCGGGCACGCCACCTGGCATGCCTACCGCGCCCTGATCCCGCCGATCGCCGATTGATCTTGCGGGATTACTAAACCGGGAAATAGTGTTTGTTTGATAGAGAGTCAGTCGCGAGAAAACCGCACACTTCTGCTTAAGGAAGCGCTGATTAATTCGTCATCCTCGCGCATGCGGGGATCCAGCACCTTGATTTTCCTGGGTTCCCGTCTTCGCGGGAACGACAAAATTGATTAAATCAGCGACTCCTTAGTGGCTTTTGCCATCAGAAATCAAGTCAGGCGAGCCAGACAGGCTGCGCCGTGTTCGATGAACAGTCGGTGTACCTGGACGCCGTTTGCGCCAGCGGCGTAGGCTGCGGCGACATCGGCCGCAGTGCGGATGCCACCGACGACGACTATGGCGGGTCGGCCACCGTCGGTCAGGCGGGCCGAATTAGTCAATTTGTCCAAATCGGCCAAATCGCCAAAGCCTACGGCATGGTCGGGGCGGACAACGGTTAGTTGGGAAAAACCGCTTTCAGTCAAAGTTTCGAGTAGCCCAGCCGCCTCGGCCAGTGGTATTTTGACGGCTAGTTGCACGCGACGGCCTGTTTCAGCCAGTCGGTCGCGGCAGGCGGCAACGGCGCGCAGCGCAGCAAGCAAACTGCTGCGGTGGGCTGCGGCGAGAAAGCGTTGATTGGCCTTGGCACTCAAATTCAGGCTGACGTAGTCGGCTACCGGCCAGGCGGCGGTGAGTCCGGCCTGCCATTCGTCGGCCAGAGTTTCGGCGGTGGCTTCGGGCGGTTGCCCCAGGCCGATGCCGATGGCGCTGCGTTTGTATGCGGCGCGATCAACCGAACTAAGACGGGTGAGCAACATCGTTATGCCGTGGTTGAAGCCAGCGACAGGGTGCACCGTAACCGAACCAAACTCAACGCTGCCGAAGCCCAGACCAAGTAGCTCTGCCGCCCGACTGCCATCTTTGTCGATGCCGCCGGCTAAGCCCGGTAAGGCCAGCCAGGGCAATCTACTTGTCACCATCATCCGTAGCGCCGCGCAAAACCGGTGATGAAATCGGCCAAGGCCTGCGCCCCGGCTTCCGGCATGGCGTTGTAGAGGCTGCCGCGCAGCCCGCCAAAATAGGCATGGCCACGCAGATGGTGCAGGTCGGCGGTGGCGGCTTCAGTAATGAAGATTTCGGTCAGCGCCGGATTGGCGAGCTGAAAACGAATATTGACCGGCGAGCGTTGATTGGCCGCCACCGGCGCGACAAGCACGCCGCCGCTGTTGTCGATTGCGCCATAGACTTGTGCTGCCTTGCGCTGGCCAGCGGCTGCCATCGCCGTCAGGCCGCCTTGTTCGGCGATCCAGTCGAAAACCAGCGCTGCCATTTGAATGGCAAAGATTGGCGGCGTGTTGACGCAGCTATTGGCTTCCACTTGGCGGCGATAGGAGAACGGTGTCGGCAAGTTGGTCGGGGAGCGTTCAAGCAGATCGTCGCGGATGATGACTACGGACAACCCGGCGGGCGCGATGTTTTTCTGGGCGCTGGCGTAGATCAAACCGAACTTCTCAACGGCCAGTGGCGCAGTCAAAAATGAAGAAGTGCAGTCGGCAACGAGCGGCACAGTGCCGGTATCGGGGATGCTGTTATAGGCAATGCCGTCGACCGTTTCGTTTGGCGTGATATGGCAATAGGCGCAGTCGCCCGGTACGGTCCAGATGCCATCTGCGGGTGGAAAAAATTCAACGCTATCAACTTGCCGGCTGGCTTCGGCCATTGCCCGCGCCGACCAGTAGCCGGCGTTGGCATAAGCTGCTCGTTGCTGCGGTCGACAGAGATTTAGCGGCAAAATTGAAAACTGCTGCATGGCGCCGCCGGCCAAAAAAAGGATTTGATAATTGCCCGGCAAACCGAGCAGTTCGGCCAGTTGCTGCTTGGCGTGAGCGAGAAGCGCACGAAAATCCGGCCCGCTGAACGGGCGTTCCAGAGCGCAAGCGCCATCGATGCCGCGTTGAAAAAGTTCTGCCGCGGCCCGTTCCAGTACGACATCGGGCAGGCGGGCCGGGCCGGCCGCAAAGTTCCAGGCCATTTCGTTCAGCCGAAGAGAAAGCCGCCGTGGCTACCGGCTGCCATAAAGAAGAGCAGCGGGATCGACAGCATGGTGTTAGTGCGTGACGAGAGATGCGTAATCCGCGAACAGCGCAGCCTTTCCTCAAGGCTCGCCGGCTTCAGACCGAGGACTTTTTGCTGATGCGGCCAGAGGACGAACCATAGGTTGAGCAGCATCAGCGTCCCAATCCAGGTGCCCAGCCCGATTGGTGCTAGCCCACCTTGCAGCGTCAGTGCACCAGGCAACCAACCGCGTTGCCAGAGCATAAACATGCCGGCGCTCCACGCCACCACCGAGGCCCAGCGAAAGGTGCCGTGCTCGCGGTTGATTACCGCTTGCAAGCGCGGGCTGCTGGCATCAGCCAGATCGCTCGCCTGCAGCGGCCGCCAGCTCGGGCGTTGAACAATGCTGGAATAATTGTGGCCGACCCAGATAACGCCGGCGATAAAGTGCGCCCAGCGGGCAAGTAAGTCGAACAGTGGGCTGTCCATGTAGTCAGCCCATCCACTGACGAAGCAGAAAAACAAGCACGATGGTCAGGGCAATGCCAAGGGCGATGGTGCCGGTCGCGGAGTCGTAAGGATGAGGCATCGCGTTCAAACGCCCATGAAATCGGTCGATACTGCACCAGCCCAGCGTTTGACCAGTGGCTTGTGGAAGCGCAAGGGTTTGGCCGCCTGTGCGACGGCTTCCTTGATCATCTGGTGATGTGGCGATTTGCTGCAGGCTGGATCAGTGTTGCTGGCGTTGCCGGTGAGCAGCAGTGCCTGACAACGGCAGCCGCCGAAATCGCGTTCCTTTTCGTCGCACGAATTGCACGGTTCGGGCAGCCAATCGAGGCCGCGATACTTACGGAAAAGCGACGAGTCGTGCCAGATCCAGGATAGTGATTTGTCGCGGACGGTTTCAAATTCCAGCCCGGGAATCACCCGCGCCTCCTGACACGGCATCGCCACACCATCCGGGGCAATGGTCAGGTGGATGGCACCCCAGCCGTTCATGCAGGCTTTCGGTCGGCCTTCGTAATAATCGGGAATGACAAAATAGATCGTCATCGAATTGCCCAGCCGGCTGCGCCAGTCGTTCACGATGCGCTCGGCCTCGCGCACCTGGGCCAGCGACGGCATCAGTTCCTCACGATTCATCAACGCCCAGTTGTAATACTGGATATTGGCAAACTCGATGTATTCGATACCGAGGTCGACCGCCCAGGCCAGCAAGCCGTCAACTTCGCCGATATTCTGCCGGAACAGTGGCACGTTGAGCACCATGGGGAAATGGTGTTTCTTGATCAGTTGCGCCGCTTCCATTTTCAGGGCATGGGCTCGGGCGCCGACTAGCGTGTCGGTCAGTTTGGGCTGAATCGCCTGCAAAGACAGCTGGATATGTTTCAAACCAGCCGCCTTGAGTGCGAGCAGCCGTTTTTCGGTCAGGCCAATGCCGGAAGTGATCAGGTTGGTGTAGAAACCGATCTCGTTGGCGTAGGCCACCAGCTCTTCGAGATCGTCGCGCAGCAGCGGCTCGCCACCGGTAAAGCCGAGTTGCAGCGCGCCCAGCTCACGCCCTTCGCGCAACACTTTTTTCCATTCTTCGGTGCTTAGCTCACGGCTACCGTAATCTTCAAAATCAAGAGGGTTGCTGCACCACGAACATTTCAGCGGGCAGCGATAGGTCAGTTCAAGCACCAGCCAGAGCGGCTTGCCCTGACCATCCAGACTGAGGCTGGGTTCTTCATTCGGCATGGGATTCCTTTTGGCAACGGTGATGCGATGGCCCATTCTGAGTGGGCGGCAAAATCGTCGCGACAAGGAAATCCGCAATTGCGACTAGCGATTTTCGCTGTCGCAGCTAGGCAAAATATCCATAGCCGCCTTGCCTTAATTACTGCTCCCCTCAGCGGCCAAGGCAGCAACGGCCGCCGGGTAATTTTGGACGGCCGCGCGCTTGAGCCAAACCAGACTCTGCCCGTGATCCAGCGGCAGCCCTTTACCGGTGCGGTACATGACGGCGACCGCGTACTCGGCTTCGGCCTCACCGGCCTCGGCGGCGAGCATGAAAAGTCGCGCTGCCCCGGCCAAATTGCGCTCGACGCCACGGCCCGCTTCGTACATCCAGGCCAGACGGGTTCGGGCGGTGATGCTGCCGGCATCGGCCAGACGTTTGAAGATCAATGCCGCTTCAACATGCTGGCCGCCGCTGCTCAGGCGTTCCGCCTGTTCGAAATCACTCAGCGGGCGATCTGGCTGATCAAGCGAGGCGAGGCGTGCGGCAGCTTCCTTGTCGCCGTTTGCCGCGGCGAGGCTGAGGTAGTGACGGGCCTTGGTAACATCCCTGGTAACCACGCCGCCATCGCTATAAAGCATGCCGAGCCGGTACTGAGCCTTGAAGCCTCCGGCATTGGCGGCGGCTTCATAGAGGGCGAGCGCTTTTTTCATGGCTTTGGCTTCGCCCAGGCCATCTTCAGCCAGGATGCCCAGATTGAACAAGGCATCCGGATTACCCAGCCCGGCCAGGGTTTCCCAGATATGGCGCGCCGCATCATAGTTGGCCATCTTGAATTCAGCATAAGCCTTGTAATTGCCCATCGCTGGATTCTTGACCCAGTCAGCAGCGTTGCTTTCCTGGGCCGCCGCATTGCCGAGCAAGGTGCATAGCAATAGAGGGAGCAAAAATGGACGGTGAGTTTTCATTTTTTCCGCGCTAGTTCGACTGGGGAAATGAACCCTTCAGGCATCTTGACTACTCAATGGTCAGCCGCTTGAACCAGCGAGCGTCGGGCGCAATATCGCTGCGCCCTTCCGTACCAAAGGGCGGAATCGAAGGGTCGGCCGGTGGCGCGCCCATTTGCACCAGGTCAATTGCCTGCGGTGTGCCAACAATGCCTTGCTCGGTAATCTGCATCCGGTAGTAAATGCCGTTCCATAGACGGGCACCAAACTCACGCGGTGTCTTGTAGAAAAACAGTAACGCGTGTTCCAGCCAAACCAGATCATCGGCGCTTACCGTACCCGGGTTGGGGTACGGGTAGGGCACGTGGCACTGGATTTCTTCAGCGCTTTCAAGGCATTTGAATTCCTTCATCGAGAGGAAAAAATCCTTGAAACGCTCGACTTCAAGTTGCAGGGTAAAGGTGGTTTTCCCATTCACCTGTTGAAAGTTAACCGTGCCCAATGGCAGGCGCTGGCCTTCGCGATTGTGCAGCGCAATGGTTTTGTTGCCGAGCAGTTCCCAGCCGAATGCTGGTGGAACCAATAGCAGAACGCTGGCGATTAAAGCGATGCGCCGGACGATAGGTTTCATTGCCTGCTCTCTTGCGCTGCTGCCACCCAGGCCAATGCGTCGATGCAGGCCTGGGCAATGGGCGGTGTCAAAGCACCATGGCCGCCACCCGGCACCGGCCACCAGGTGGCTTCTGGCCAGGCTTGGTGCAGACTTTCGGCAACGACGGGTGGGCAGACCGGGTCGGCCAGCCCCTGCACAATGGCGGCCGGTAGGTGGCGTAAGAGTTCAATACCCGCCAGTAATTGGCCCGGCTGCAGAAAGCAATCGTTCGCCAGATAATGCATTTGCAGGCGAACCTTGGCGACTTGTCCGGCGTCTGGCGTTTCTGCCAGCAGCGCTTCACCCATCAAGCGGCGTTCGTAATCGAGCCAGGCGCGGATGGCCGGTAGCGCTATTTGCGGCTCGTGGCTCATTACGGCAGCCAGCCAGGGGGCGAGGGCGTTTTCAGGGTCGATGATTGTCGGCAACACGGCGCATTTTGCGGCGGCCAGGGCGTAGGCATTGATCTCCTGGCGTGAGCCGAGAAAGATGCCGCGCAAGACCAAACCGAGCACATGTTGCGGGTAGGCCTGGGCGTAAGTGAGAGCGAGCAGGGCGCCCCAGGAGCCACCAAAGACCAGCCAACGAGAGATACCCAGTGCTTGCCGGAGGTATTCCAGGTCGGCGACCAGATGCGCCGTGGTATTGGCCTGGGTGTTACCGAGCGGCCGACTGCGCCCACAGCCGCGCTGGTCGACCAGGATGGCGCGATAACGCGCCGGATCGAATAGACGACGTTGATTCGGCGAACAGCCACTGCCCGGCCCACCGTGCAAAAAGACGACGGGCAGGCCGTCGACCGCAGCACATTCCTCAATGTAGAGCATGTGGCCTTCACCGACGACCATCTGCCGGACAAAACGCGGCCGACTGGCGGGGAATAAGGGATCGGCGAGCAATCAGGCCTCGATCAATCCGCTACGCATGGCGAGCAAGGCCATTTCGGCTGCATTTTGCAAATTGAGCTTCTGCTTGATGTGGTAGAGGTGGGTGCCGATGGTGCTTGGGCTGAGGAAGAAATCCGCCGCCACGTCGTTGACCGTGCGCCCTTGCGCCAGCTGCATGAAGACGGCAAATTCCTTTTCGGTCAGTGCCTCAAGCGGGCTGGCGGCGCCGGAAAGCTGGGCCAAGGCGACGGCCTGGGCCAGTTCCGGGTCAAGGTAGCGCTGGTTGCGGGCGACCTGGCTGATGGCGCGCAGGAATTCATCCGGCGTTGCCCGCTTGCACAGGTAGCCGCGGGCACCCAAACGCAGGGCACGTACCGGCACGACATCGTCGTGATGCGCCGAGAGCATCAGCACTTTGGCCTTCGGCTCCCAGACGATCAGGCGTTCGAGCGCCGCCAGACCGCCGATGCCGGGCATTGAGACATCCATCACCAGCACGTCGGGGGTCAGTTCGGCGAAGAGACGCAGGGCGTTCTCGCCGCTCTCCGCTTCACCGACCACTATCGCCCCAGCGCCTTCGAGCAAGAGACGAAAGCCAAGGCGCACCATGGCGTGATCGTCGGCGAGCAGAATTCGGCTGCCTGATAGTGAGTGGGTCATGGCTGTTCCTCCAGAACGTGAAGTGGCAAATGGTCGGGCAAGCGGGCCAGCAGGCAGAAGCCCTGGTTGCGCCGGTGGTCGATACTGAGCTGGCCACCGAGCAAGGCGACGCGCTCGGCCATGCCGCTCAGGCCGAGGCCGCTGCCGGCTTGCGGCGAGGGCTGGCCGGTGGCGCCGAGGCCGTTGTCGGCCAGTGAAATCTGCAGCTCGCCGGCGTCGTGCGTAATGCGCAGTTCAACCTGGCTGGCCTGGGCATGACGGACGATATTGGTCAGCCCTTCCTGGACGATCCGCACGGTCGCCTGAGCGACCTTGTCGCTCACTGATTGTTCGCCCAATATGAGGTGGTGGCTCAACGTAATTTCTTCGTGCTGTAACTGCCAGGCGGCCAGCATGCGTTGCAGCGTCGCGGCCAGCCCGTGGCTCGGGGGTGGGCGCAGGCGATGCAGGATGCCACGCACGCCATTCTGCATTTCGCCGGTAACCGCCACGATGCTTTGCGCATGGCTGTGCAGCGCGGGCTGTTCCGTTGTGCGCTGGGCGATGGCCCCGGCCAAAGCGCGCACGGCGGTAATGCCCTGAGCCAGTTCGTCGTGCAGTTCGCGGGCGATGCTGCCGCGCTCTGCTTCCAGCCGGCCTTGCAGGTGGGCGTCGACTTCCCGTTCGGTTTCCAGCCGGACATTGTCGTTGACCGCAGCAATCAGGCGGTCAGCCATGCCGTTGAAGGCGCGGGAAATCCGGCCGAGTTCCGGTGTCGCGAAAACCGGCAGACGGGTGTCGAAGTGGCCCGAACCGGTGCGGTCCAGCGCCTGCATGACCTGAGCCAGCGGGCGCAAGGCGCGGTCGAGCGCCAAACGGGCAGCGAAAAAGAGCGCCGCCAGTAACATCAACGCCCAGCCAGCCATCGCCCGCAAATCATCCCAGGCGTCGATCAGCGAACGTGAGGCATCCGGCGTCAGCACCAGACTGAGCTTGCCCAGCATCAGCGTACGCGGCACAAAGACGGGCGCCAGCACCCCGGCAAACCAGGCGGGTACGGCGCGGCCGGCCTTGTAAATCGGCGGTGGCGAGCGGTAGAGCAGGCTGCCATCCGCAGCAAAGACGGCCAGCTCATTCGCCCGAATCCGCCCGAGCGGTTTGACGATGCCAAGTACTTGCGTATTAAGTTCGGCCGGCGGCACGCGCTGCATTTCAGTTGTCAGCGCCGTCAGCCATTGCAGGGAAACCCGGCTCGCCGCCTCGACTTCTTCATGGATGCCATGCCGCGCCCCGTGCAGCCACAGCCCGGCCAGTACCAGCAACAAGCTGGCGGCCAGCCCGGTCATGACTAGGCTGATGCGGGTATGGAGGCTGAGTGGGCGCAGAGGCGACATAGCTACTTGCCACCGAAGACGTAGCGCACACCGACCCAGGCAGCGCGCGGCGCGCCGGGGGCGATGAAGGTTTCCCGACGCCAGGTGCCTGAATCCGCCTGGAAGCTGCCGCCGGCAGCAAAGGGGTTCTCGGCGAAGGCTGCTGCCGTGGCGTAATGTTTGTCAAAAACGTTATTAAGCTTGCCAAAAAGCTGCCAGCCGGCCCCCAGATTCGCCTCGGCGTGCAAATTGAGAATGGCGTAACCGGCGATACGACCGGCGCCGTCGAAGGTTCGCGGATTGCCGAAGGCGTCGCTGGTCGTGCCGCTCTGGTGTTGATTGTTTTCATTACCGTGGGCGTACTGGCCAGAAAAGGCCTGGACATCGCTACCGAGGCGCAGCCAATCAGCCGCTTTCCAGGACAGGGCAAGCTTCAGGCTGTGGCTTGGCAGGCCGGGCAGGCGGTCACCCTGGCTTACCCGGATTTCGTCATCCTGGCCGTTGACCGTACATTCCGCCGCTGTGCCGCGTGAGCTGTTGTTCTGCGCCAGCAGACAGGCGGCAGACTGAAAGGTGGCGTGCAGATAGCTGTAGTTGATCCGCCAGTCGAGGCTGCGCTGGCGACCGTTGAGGCCAAATTCGAGACCCTGGCGCATGGTTTTGCCGAAGTTGGTGAAGTAACCGGCGCTGGTGGTGGCCGATCCGGTGCCGACAAAAATAATGTCGTCGGTGCTGACTGTGCGGTAGGCGCCGGCATTCCAGTCGATATTGCCACGCAGTTTGCCGCGCAAGCCGGCTTCCAGCGTCTGGGCGACAACTTGCTTGAGATAGGGGTCGGCGGCCATTGAGTTGGGCAGGGTGCAGGGGTTGGCCGGGTCGGCGCAGCCCAGTTCAATCGGGCTGGGAATGCGGTTGCCCTGGCTGAAACCGGCGTAGGCATTGAGCGCCGGCAGAACTTGCCAGGTCATCCCGAAAGCCGGGTTCAGCTTGGTGTAACGATGGTCACCATCCAGATTGGGGGCGCTGCGGTCAAGCTCGTCGAAGGTGGTGACGCGGCTCATGTTGTAACGGGCCGAGCCGGTCAGATGCACGGCCGGGGTCAGGGCAAAAGTGTCGGTGAAATAGACGCTGGTGGTTTGTGTCGTGCCACTCAAGCTGTTTTTTTCGTTCACCGGGCCAAGTGGCGAAATGCCGCGCGTTGGATCAATGACGCCGATTTCCTGCGTTTGGGCGAAGTGCATCCTGGCCGTATCGTAAGAAGCACCCAGCGCCAACTGGTGGCGCTCGCTACTCAGATTCCATTGCCCGGAAGCGCCGCTGCTTCGTTGCTTTGTGTACGTCCGGTTGTGCGCGCCCGACTCGGCATCGGAAATACCATCGAAGGGGCCATCCTCGAAAGCGTCATTGACGTCGCCATTCAGAGTGCGCGTCTTGTTGCGCCGCTGGTAAACCGTGCCGCTCAGGCTGGTCGTATCGCTCAGCCAAAAACGGCCATTGAGAGCGAGTTGGGTGAGATCATTACGGGTCGTATCGGGGTGGGTAAATATCTGCTCACGACGCGCCCGGTACATCGACTCGGGCAGCAAGCCGTTGCCATTTAGCCGGGTGACGGCGCGACTGAGGGTGAGATCAAGCTCGCCAGCACGACTTCTGTGGGAAAGCTTGCCAAAAAACTGCTTAACTTCAGAACTGGAAAAATCTCGCCAGCCATTCTCCTTGAACCAGTCGGCTGCCATGTACCAGCCAATGGTGCCGTTGTTGCCGCCATGCTCCACTTCCAGATTGCGCCGGCCAAAGCTGCCGCCGGCGGCTTCGATCTTGCTGCCGGGGTGGCTAAAACCGCTCTTGGTGCGGATAGCCAGCGCGCCACCCAAGGTATTTAAACCAAACACCGGGTTCGATCCGGGGATCATATCCATGCCGGCGATTGCCGAATTTGGCAATAAATCCCAGTTGACCGTATCGCCGAAGGGTTCGTTAATACGCACGCCATCGAGATAGACCGATAAGCCTTGTGGCGTGCCAAGCAGCGGCGAAGCAACAAAGCCACGGTAATTGATATTGGGCTGGTAAGGATTGCCCTGGACTTCACTGATCGTCACGCTGGGCAACTGGCGGGCCATGAATTCCGGCAGATTGAGGCTTTCCTGTTCCTCCAGTTGCTGGCCGCTGACCGACTGGACATTGGCCGGCATTTGCAGACGCGGCACACCCACACCGGCCAGCGGCGTTGTGCCGATGATCTCGATGGGTGCCGTTTCAATTGTCTTTTCAGCCCCGTCGGCTGAGTTAAAGCTAGCGGCAATCGCCATTGCCAGCGCCCTGCGGTGCATGTTTTGTTTCTTCATGTTGTTTTCTTGAGCTTGTAATTCACGGGAACGACGACTTGAATTTCATTGACGTCCAGCCCATCCGGCAGCGGCGGCAGGCTGGCGAGTTGTTCGAGCATGGCCAGCGCGTGCTGGTCGAGGACGTCGAAACCGCTGGAATGATCAAGGTGCACGGCGAGTAGATTGCCCTTGCGCGCGACGCGCAAACGCAGGCGGACTTCGCCTTCCCAGCCGCGAAGGGCGGCGACGCGGGGATAAGTCTGCTGACCGGCGAAAATCTCGGTCAGGCGCTGACGATAGGCGGCGAGCAGGCTGTTTTGCGGTGCTACGGGTGCGACTGACGCTGTTGTTTGCGCCGCCATCGGTGGCGAGGCTTGTGATGTCGGCGTTTCCGCCACAGCTACCGCGATTGGCGGCTGGACAAACCCCGCCGCGGGAACTGACTGGTGCCCATGGCGCGGCTGCCGCTTCGCCTGCTGGGGGATGGCTACCGGCGCTACTAGGCGAGGTTTTTCGGCAATTGGTCCGGGGTGGGGGGAAATTTTGGGCGAGGTGTAGGCAGAGGTGTAGGCAGAGGTGTTGGCAGAGGTGTTGTCAGAAACCGCCTGGCGCAGGGTGGCGATAATGTTTAGCGGCTGCAGTTGTCGCGGCGCCTGGCGCTGCCAGGTCAGGCCGGCGAAGATCAAGGCATGCAGGACAAATGACAGGCCGAGCAGGGTGGTGAAACGCTGATTCGGCGCTGGTTGGTTCATTTTGCAAGACTCGACGCGGCGGCGCGGCGGCGCAGTGAGCGGCTGGGTGAATGGCGAAACTCAAAGGTCGCCGAAGGCATGGCCAATCTGAATCTGCCTTGGATTCTCCTCGGTGCCTTGGCGACTCTGTGTTTCAAACCAGCCATTCCGATCATTTCAAGGCCTCCTGCTCGGCCGCCGGGAAGAGATGGCCGACCGAACGGCGGTACTCGCTGGCAGCGACGGGTAGGTTGGCGAATTCAGCAGGCAGCGGTCGGGCCAGTACTTCGTTCATGTCCAGACCGGCAGCGGCAGCGTCGCGCAGGGTTTGGCGCAGCCAGTTAAGCCAGGCGCGGGTCTGCTTGATTGGCGTGGCATCACGGGCAACTTCGCCATGGCCGGGTACGAGTAGCTTGAAGCCAGGCTCGCGAGTGATCGCTTCCAGTTGATCGAGCGCCGCCAGCCAGTGATCGACTTCGGCGTGTGGCGTCGTTGGGGCGCGGCCGTTGAAGACGAGATCACCGGCAAAGAGGACACCGCTCGTCTCGTCGTAGAGGGCGAGGTCAGCGCCAGTATGGCCGTCGAGCCCAAGCAAACGCAGGCGGCGGCCGGCGATTTCAACCGTGCCGGCGGCCAAGGTTTGGCTCGGTGCCAGCACTTCGGTGCCTTTCATCCAGTCGCCGGTCAGACGATAGAGATTTTCAGCAAAGGCATTACCCTCGGCAGCGATGCCTTGCCGGGTGCCGGCCAGCGCGGCAATGGGCGTATCAGCGAAAGATTGATTGCCGAGAAAGTGGTCCGGGTGATGATGCGTGTTGATGAGTAGCGCCAGCGGTTGCGTCGTAATCTTGGCGATGGCGGCACGCATCTGTTCGCCATAGCGTTTCGACGGGCCGCTATCAATGACGATGACGCCGCGAGGTGCAACAATGAAGCCGGTGTTGACGATATTGCCGCCGTTGCTGGTGCTGAAATCCTCAGTCAGGCCGATAAAGACATGGACATCCTGGCCGAGCGAGCGTGGGTTCAGGTGATAGTCGTAGTCTGCGGCAAGGGCAGCAAATGTTGTAAGGAGCAAGAGTGAAATGCAGAGGCGCAGAGGCGCCGCGAAAACCACAAAAATGGTGGTTTTCATCTCCGCGCCTCTGCGCCTCTGCGTCAAAATACTCAGTTTCATGGCGCGATCCGGGCGCGGAAGGCGTTACCGTTGTTGTCCCGACCGCTGGCTTCAACCTCGCCGGCAATTTCGCCGCGATTCAGCGTGAACACCGGGTTTTCCGCCACCGGCTCAAAGGTCTGCAGACGCATCAGGCGTTGGCCGCTGGCGTTGGTAAAGTTGATTTCTTCCAGATGAAAAGCCGGCGTGCCGGCGACTAGCCCGGTATCCATCGGGTGCACGATGCGCAACCGAACCCGGCCGCTCTGCGCCCCTTCTGACCACTGGCGACCGCTCACCTCATTGAGCCGCTGCTGCCAGATGGGCGAGCCGGCCGCGGCCGAAGGCGCCGTACAACCGCCGCCGACCGTATTAACCCAGGTCCCACCGACATGCCAGACACCATCTGCCGTGCGCGCCGCCGCGCGGACTGGTGTCGATTGCTGCAACTTGACGCGAAAGCCGAGATAGGCGCCGGTCGCTTCCGGATAAAAGCGGAGGATTTGCACGATCGGATTGAAGTCGGCGAAGACGATCACCTCGACCACATTTTCCAGCGCCGTCGCGTCAACAGTGACCGGTACTTGCATCGGGTTTTCAGCGGTTAATGGCGCAATGACCTTGACGCGGGGGTCGAAGCGCATCGGTGCACCGGCAATAAAGGTTTTCTCCATGTCGGCCCAGCGCGCCGAGCCCAGCGGATCGCCGCTTTCTTGCAAGGCAGCAGCTGCGGCTGATGACATCAGTACCGCCAAGGCAATGGCTGCGATCGTTAGGGGAAATCTCATCTCGTCTCACTCCTTTCGCCTCTCGGGGCGTGTTTGGCTTTTACTGGTCGCAAGTCGTGTGCCAAAGCCGCTTAACTCACCGCTCAGCAAGGCAGGGCGCGGATATCGCCGGTTTTGCCTAAAAAATCCGGTCGACCGCAGCAATTGATCTGTGCAACTTTGGAGCAGGTGGTGACATATGAAGCAGCAGACTGCCCGTCAGCTCACAGCGCCAGAGCCGGTGGGCGAAACATGACCTCATAAAATGCAGGGGAATATTGCAGATAAGCGATGACTTCGCGAGCCGGCAAGATGCCTGAAACCTGCCGCCTGCAAGCCAAAGCCAGTATTTTTTGCGGCAGCGGAAAGGCATTTTCGTTACCCCCAGCCGCGTGCTTGGCACAGCCTTTGCAAATCGCCTCTCTGCCGGGGGGTGATTCAAGGAATGGAAAGCACCCGCCGGGGATTTCGTTCCGCTTTGACGTGCAGCGCCCGGCGCTGCTCCCGAGGCAGGAATCAATAGATAACCCAGGAGACAATCCATGCGTAGTTACACCCTCCCCAAACGGAGTGCACTTTCCATCGCGCTCGTCACCGCCTTTGCGATTGCCGGCAGCCCGGCCATGGCCAAGGACGTGACCGATGCCGATATCGTCAATGACGCCAAAACCACCGGCGACGTCGTCAGTTTTGGCCTCGGCACGCAAGGCCAGCGTTACAGCCCGCTGACTGCGGTCAACACCAATACGGTCAAGAATCTCGTGCCCGTCTGGTCGATGTCCTTCGGTGGCGAAAAGCAGCGCGGCCAGGAATCGCAGCCATTGATTTTTGATGGAAAAATGTACGTCACCGCTTCGTACAGCCGCATCTTCGCCATCGACGTCAAGACCGGCGTCAAGCTGTGGAAGTACGAACACCGCCTGCCCGACGGCATCATGCCATGCTGCGACGTAATCAACCGGGGCGCCGCGCTGTACGGCAACCTGGTCATCTTCGGCACGCTCGACGCCCAGCTGGTTGCCCTCAACAAGGACACCGGCAAGGTCGTCTGGAAAGAAAAGCTCGGCGACTACGCCGCCGGCTACTCCTACACCGCCGCCCCGATCATCGTCAAAGGCAAAGTCATCACCGGCGTTTCCGGTGGCGAATTCGGTATCGTTGGCCGCATGGATGCCCGTGACGCGATGACTGGCAAACTGGTCTGGACCCGCCCGATGGTCGAAGGCCACATGGGCTACACCGTCGACAAAGACGGCAAGCAAGTTGAAAACGGCATCACCGGCACGACCAACGCCACCTGGACCGGCGACCTCTGGCAAACCGGCGGCGCCGCCACCTGGAACGGCGCAACCTACGATCCCGACACCAACCTGATCTTCGCTGGCACCGGCAACCCGGCCCCGTGGAACAGCCACCTCCGCCCGGGTGACAACCTCTACTCGGCCTCCACCGTCGCACTTGAGCCGGAAACCGGCAAGATCGTCTGGCATTACCAAAACACGCCGCACGACGGCTGGGACTTTGACGGCGTTAACGAGTTCGTCTCCTTCGACTACAAAGGCAAAGACGGCAAGATGGTCAAGGCCGGTGGCAAGGCCGACCGTAACGGCTTCTTCTTCGTCAACGACCGCACTAACGGCAAGTTGCTGAACGCCTTCCCGTTCGTCAACAAGATCACCTGGGCCTCCAGCATCAATCTTGAAACCGGCCGTCCGAACTACCTTGAAGAAGGCCGCCCCGGTGACCCGACGCAAGGTGCAGACGGCAAGAAGGGCAAGGTTGTCTTTTCGGCGCCTTCCTTCCTCGGCGGCAAGAACCAGCAGCAGATGGCCTACAGCCCGCAAACCGGCCTGTTCTACGTGCCGGCGAACGAATGGTCGATGGACATCTGGAACGAGCCCGTTTCCTACAAGAAGGGTGCGGCTTATCTCGGCGCCGGCTTCACCATCAAGGCATTGAACGACGACTACATCGGTGCTCTGCGTGCCTTTGACCCGGTCACCGGCAAGAAAGTCTGGGAAAGTAAAAACTACGCACCGCTCTGGGGTGGAGTGCTGGCGACGGCTGGCAATCTGGTCTTCCACGGTACGCCAGAAGGCTACCTGAAAGCACTCGATGCCAAGACCGGCAAAGAACTGTGGAAGTTCCAGACCGGCACCGGCATCGTTGCCCCGCCAGTCAGCTGGGAACAGGACGGCGAACAGTACATCGGTGTGGTTACCGGCTGGGGCGGTGCAGTTCCGCTCTGGGGCGGCGACGTTGCCAAGCGCGTTAATTTCCTTGAGCAAGGCGGTTCTGTGATGGTGTTCAAGCTGCACAAGAGCTGAAATTGGCTGGGCGGGGCGCTCATAAGGCACCCCGCCTTTTCAGTCGAAAGTTAAGTTAAAAGACAAAGGACAAAGGAGAATCTGATGCATCACCGACTTACCTGCCTTGGCCTCGCTGCACTCGCCTTCAGTATGGCTGGACTGGCTAGCGCCGCCGAACACGCCACGCCGCGTGAAGCGCGCGCCCTGTTCGATCAGGCCGTCAAATATCTGCAGGCGAACGGCCAGGAAAAAGCCTGGGCTGCCTTCAATAATCGCAAAGGCCCCTTTGTCAAAAAAGACCTTTACGTCTACGTGATCGACACTCAAGGCACCTACGTTGCCAACGGCGCCGCCCCGGACAGCCTGGTTGGGCTGAAGGTGCTCGATAGCGTTGACGCTGCCGGCAATCCGCTCTTCCGCGAAATGATCGCCGTCACCGACAAGCAGGAAGAAGCCAAAATCCGCTACGTCTGGCTCAACCGCAAGAGCAATCACGTCGAACCCAAAGTGGCTTGGCTGCACCGCGAGCGCGACCACATCCTCGGCGTCGGCTACTACGCGCCGCGCTCAACGGCTGACGATGCACGAAAACTGCTCGACAACGCCAGCGTCCAGATCAAAAAACAAGGCATGGCCAAAGCCCTGGTCAGTTTCAACGACCCGCGTGGCAGCTTTGTTCACGACGACCTTTATGTGTTCGCCGTCAATCTGGCCACTGGCAAGTTCGAAGCCCACGGCATGAATCCAAAATGGACTGGCACCAACGCCAAAGATCTGAACGACGTAGAAGGCCACCCGCTGGTCAAGGAAATGCTTGAACTGATCAAAACAAAGGGTGAAGGCACGGTCGACTACGTATGGCGCAACCCGGTGACTAATGCCGTCGAAAAGAAACGTACCTTCGTCCGTAAAGAGAACGGCAGCTTGATCGGGGTTGGGTTTTATACGGAGTAAAAGGTTAATGGCTCAATGCGGACGACTGCTACGGTCGACCGGTAAAAATGAGCAAAAAGCAAAATGGCGCATCGAGTTGATGCGTCATTTTGCTTTTTAGTAGGGCAATTGGTGGCAACGCCGGTTGGAGCAATAAAACCGTTCGATTGCTGGTTTTTTGTTGCCGAACAAATCACTGAATTACGGCCCTCGTCTCCCGCTTGTGCCGGGTTAGCAAATTGACATGCTCCAGTTGTGAGCAGCTGTTGAGCTGTTGAACATATTGATCTGCGCTGAAAACATTCTTCTGCACCAAAAAAAATACCCAAGCAATTGATTCGTATTGATTTTTATTATCTTGACTCGTTTTTTGAAAGCCTGGCACACGCCGTGCAACTTATCTGGCACGAGACAGGCAGGTACTAATGTTCTTCTGAACCACGGCCTGCCGGTCTTGATCGTTTTTTTGCAAAACCTAATTCAATAAACTGGAGACACTCATGATCTACGCAGCTCCCGGCGCAGCCGGTGCCAAAATTGCCTACAAGGCCCAATACGAAAACTTCATCGGCGGCAAGTGGGTTGCCCCGGTCAATGGCCAGTATTTCGATGTAATCACGCCAGTCACTGGCAAGGTTTACACCAAGGTCGCCCGCTCCAGTGCAGAAGACGTCGAACTCGCGCTGGACGCCGCTCACGCTGCTGCTGATGCCTGGGGCAAGACGCCGGCCGCCGAGCGTTCGAATATTCTGTTGAGAATCGCTGACCGTCTGGAAGCTAATCTTGAATTGCTGGCCTATGCCGAAACAGTTGATAACGGTAAGGCAATTCGCGAAACCCTGAACGCTGACATTCCGCTCACGATCGACCATTTCCGTTACTTCGCTGGCTGCTTGCGCGCTCAGGAAGGCGTTATGAGTGATATTGACGAAAACACCGTCGCTCACCACTATCACGAGCCGCTCGGTGTGGTCGGTCAGATCATTCCGTGGAACTTCCCGATTCTGATGGCGGCCTGGAAACTGGCCCCGGCGATTGGTGCAGGTAACTGCGTCGTGTTGAAGCCGGCTGAGTCGACACCGATTTCGATCCTTATTCTGGCTGATCTGATCGCCGACCTGCTGCCACCGGGCGTTCTGAACATCGTCAATGGCTACGGCCGCGAAGCCGGCATGCCACTGGCCTCCAGCAAGCGTATCGCCAAGATCGCCTTCACCGGCTCGACCTCGACTGGCCGCGTCATCGCTCAAGCTGCCGCCAATAACCTGATTCCGGCAACGCTGGAACTGGGTGGCAAGTCGCCTAACATCTTCTTTGCCGATGTGATGGACAAGGATGATGGCTTCCTCGACAAGGCGATTGAAGGTCTGGTGCTGTTTGCCTTCAACTCGGGTGAAGTTTGTACCTGCCCGTCACGCGCCCTGATCCAGGAATCGATCTACGACAGGTTCATGGAACGCGTACTGCAGCGTATTGCCGCCATCAAGCAGGGAAGCCCGCTTGATACCGATTGCATGATGGGTGCCCAGTGTTCGCAAGAGCAAATGACCAAGATCATGTCCTACATCGATCTTGGCAAGCAGGAAGCCGAGTGCTTGATCGGTGGCGGTGCGGCCGTGCAGGAAGGTGACCTGGCTGGTGGTTACTACATTCAGCCAACCCTGTTCAAGGGTCACAACAAGATGCGTATTTTCCAGGAAGAAATTTTTGGACCAGTGCTCGCCGTGACGACCTTCAAGGACGAAGCCGAGGCTCTCGCCATCGCTAACGACACTCTGTACGGTCTGGGCGCTGGCGTCTGGAGCCGCAACGGTAACGTCGCTTACCGCATGGGCCGCGCTATCAAGGCGGGCCGTGTCTGGACCAACTGCTACCACGCTTACCCGGCGCACGCTTCCTTCGGCGGCTACAAAGAGTCCGGCATCGGTCGCGAAACCCATAAGGTCATTCTTGACCACTACCAGCAGCTCAAGTGCGTGCTGGTCAGCTATAGCGAACAGAAGCTCGGTTTCTTCTAAGGAAGTATCTCCTCCCTGGCCCGTTGTGGGCAATTTGATGGGGCGGGCAACCGCCCCTTTTTTTCAGGAGAGGTTTTTCAGGAGATAAGCATGGTTGAAAAAGTCATTGCTACGGAAGCGACGCTGGCGCTGATCGAGGTTTTGAAGAAAAAACACGGTGAGCTGATGTTCCATCAATCCGGTGGCTGCTGCGACAACAGTGCCGCCAATTGCTATCTGCCCGGCGAACTGACCATTGGCGCCGGTGATGTGCAGCTTGGTGAGATTGGTGGTGTGCCGTTTTACATGAGCCGCTCACAATACGCCTACTGGAAACATACCCAGCTGATCATCGATGTGATCGATGGTCATGGCGGTACGTTTTCACTGGAAGGCCCGGAAGGCAAGGCTTTTCACACACGCTCCCGATTATTTACTGATGCTGAATGGGCCGAGCTTGTGGCCAGCGGCACGGTCTGAAAACTACATTATCTGAAAGGCACCGATATGAAAAAACAACTCTCCACCTCCTTGCTTTTGCCGTTGTTGGCGGCAAGCCTGCTGGCCATGGCTACGCCGGTCAAAGCCTCTGATGCGATTGTTAAGAAAGCCCGCTGCGTTGCCTGTCATGCGGTCGACGCCAAGCGCGTTGGCCCAGCTTACAAGGATGTCGCCAACAAGTACCGTGGCGATGCCGGCGCACCAGCCCGACTATTCGATAAAGTACGTGCCGGTGGTAGCGGTAACTGGGGCGAGGTGCCGATGATGGCCCACCCGGCCGACAAAATTAGCGACGATGATTTAAAAGCAGCGATCAAATGGGTTTTGGCGCTGGAGTAGCAGCAAGTCGTAGCTGAAAGCCTCAGCCACGGCATTGCCTTGCCGGCATTGTCGTGGTGATCAGAAAAAATAGTTCCACCGCTTCCGGATCGCCGAGAATGGAACAGCAGGTAGACGAAGTCGATTGCCTTGTTTGGCCCTGATTTAATCGTTGGCTCCTTCGGGAACTTCAGGCTTTTCTCTGTCTCTTATCCCCTCTATTCGTCGCTTTAGGAGTCATTATGTCCAGCCTAAAATTTCTTGGTATTTCCGGTAGTCTGCGTCGCCAGTCAACCAATAGCGGCCTGCTACGCGCCGCGCTGGCGGAGCTGCCGGCAGCGGTGAGCATGGATCTCGCCGATTTGTCGGATATCCCTTTTTACAACGCTGACCTGGGCGAAAAGCCGGCCAGCGTCAGTCGCGTGCTGGCGCAGATTGGCGCTGCTGATGCGCTGGTGCTGGCCTGCCCGGAATACAACTACTCCCTGGCGCCGGCCCTGAAGAACATGCTCGATTGGGCCTCACGGGAACCGCAGAATCAATTGATGGCGGGCAAGGCGGTTGCCATCATGGGCGCCGGTGGTGGCATGGGAACCTCCCGCGCGCAGTACCACTTGCGGCAGGTTTGCGTCTTCCTTGATCTGCACCCGGTCAATAAGCCGGAGGTTTTCGCCAATGCCTTTGCCGGCGCGTTTGACGTTAATGGCAATCTGACCGATGCCAAGCTGATTCAACTGGTCGCCGATCAGATGCTTGCTCTTGCTTTATTGGCGCGCAAACTAAAAGCCTGAGGCATTTGGCCAGATTGAAAGGGCATGGCGCTTTATTCGCGATTTGCCTTATCTCTGTGCCGGCGGAAACCTAGCTGTCCGCATTTAAATATTTTGTTTTTTTTGGCTTTTCGGCAGTTGACCGCAGCAATAGCTATTGCTTTGGTCAGATAAAGACGTGCAATGCTTGTTCCGACGTGGAGCAACTGTTCAGTTTTTGAACATTCCGCCGGGCAACATCCGCTGCACCATGCCGTCCCGTTTGAGCAAATGTTTGAACGCCCCGGCCAGATGCAGGCCAATCAAACCAGCGCCAGCCCAAACAAGGGTCTGATGCAGCAACTTGAACGCGCCGTTTAATGACTCATCAGGCCAGCCGGCCTTGGGTATTTCCAGCCCGAAAAACTTCAAGGCGTATGGCGTGAAGGATGAGGCGAGATAGCCGGCTACCGGGGCTAAAAACATGAAGCCGTAGAGGGCGATGTGGACGGCGTGTGCCAGTTTGCCTTCCCAGCCCTTAACCGTCATAGGTGGCGCCGGGTGGCGGCGGCGCCAAGTCAGGCGGATGATAACCACCAGCAGCATTAGCAAGCCGAGCGACTTGTGCAGGCCGTAGGTGGCGCTGCGTTCTGCTCCCTTCGGTAGGTCGGTCATGGTCCAGCCCAGCCAGATCAGCCAGAGCACAAGGATGGCCTGGGCCCAATGCAGCGCCATGGCGGGGAGTGTGTAGCGCTGCGTGGTCATCGAATGCTGACTCCCCAGGGTAGTTCGCCAACTTCAATATCAAGCAGTTTTTTGAAACTTGCCGTATCAATCACCGAAACATTGCTCGAACGACCATTGGCGACATAAAGCCGTGCGCCATCTGGAGTCAAGGCCATGTTCCAGGGGCGTTTGCCGACTTCAGCCGTGGCGACGATGGTATTGCTGCCGGTATCAATCGCCATCACCGTGCCATCCCGGCCATTAGAAACGTAAACCCGCTTGCCGTCAGGGTGGGCGGCCAGTCCGTTCGGGTATTGGCCAGCAGTAATTTCAGCGACCACCCGGCGCTGCGCCACATCAATCGCGTAGATCTTGCCGGCCATTTCGCAGGCAACGTAGGCGCGGCTGCCGTCGGGCAAAAATGTGATGCCGCGTGGCCGTTTGCCAACGTCAATACTGCTCACTTGCCGACGACTAGCAACATCGATCACATCCACCTGTTCAGCTTCTTCGGCACTGACATAGAGCCAGCGGCCATCCGGGCTAAATACGGCATGCTCGGGGTTTTTCCCCTTGACCTTGATCCGGGCTAGCTCTTTACCTTCCGGTGCGCTGAGCAGGACAACGCTGTTATCGTCCTCGAGCGCTACGGCCAGCAGCTTGCCATCGGTTGACAGGCTGATTCCTTCCGGCGAATCGCCGAGCGGCACACTGCGCAGCAATCGTCCACTCGGCAGCTCAACGATCAGCAGGCTGCCTGCTTTGGCATCGGTCAAGTAAAGCGTGTGCTCATCGGCAGCGCTGCCACGCGGACGCTGGCCAACCGTAATGTCAGCCCGACGCTGTTGCGTCTCGGTGTCAATCACGCTGACACTGGCCGATTTTTCATTGGGCACATAGGCCAGCGGACCGGCTAGTGCATTACTGGCGAAAGCAGCCAGCAGGGCCAAAGAGAGCAGATTCAGGGGACGCATGTTTGCCTCAGGCCGGAAGATAGGTAATACCGTTACGTTTGAAAATTGCTGCGACGGTGCCGTCACGCTTGAGGTCGGCCAACGCTCCGCCAATGGCTGCGGCGAGCTCCATTTGTTCGGCTTTGACTGCCATGCCAAGTGGCCAGCTATTGACCTTCAGTTCGGCAAATTTTGGCGAATCAATGACAAAGCGGCTTTGCTCGGCCAGCGCTGATTCCAGTTCGGCTCGTGGCGCCAGAATGGCGGATATACGGCCATCGGCCAGACCCTTGGCAGCCTCGCCCACGGTGCGGAAATGCACGACATTTTCGCGCAGACGACCACTCAGAACGCCGAGTAAAAAGGAGTCGGCGAGTGTCCCGGTTTCAACGCCGATCTTTTCCCGCGTAAAGATATCCAGCGCCACGGCAGCCGAGCCGGAGAGGGCTGGTACGCGGGCGGGATTGCGCGCCAAGGCTAGTGATTCCCGATGGTAGGCGCCAAAAATTCGCACCTTGTCATTGGCTCGGGCGAGATGTTCATCGACCGGCACGTGCAACATCACATCGGCCGGTTGAGTGCCGAGGTAGTGGCCTTTCCAGACCATATTACGCAGGTCGTCATTCATGTCCTCGTCGGCATTGAATCCAACGATTTCCGGCGTCAGGCCGAGATTTTCGGCAATGGCGCGGCCGATTTCGGCATCGATCCCCTTGCCTCCACTCATCGCGTAGGGCGGGAAGTCGTTATAGACGGCGATGCGCAGGCGGCCGCGTTGGCGAATAACCGCCATAGCATCGGCCCGCTCGTCGGCTCGCGCCGGTAGTGCAGCGATCAACGGAGCAACGGCAATGGCCTTAAGCCATAGGCGGCGATCAGTCTTCATGGACAGTCTCCAGCCAAGTACGAATCGCCCACATCGCTTCCTGGCTCAGCGTGCCTTCAAACGGTGGCATGTAAACCCGACCGTCACGCACGGCGCCTTTGCGGATGCGTGGCATGAACACTTCGTCACCCTCATCTTCAACCGGCAGGTAGCGCAGATCCGGTGCAATGCCGCCGGAGATAGCCCCGAGGCCGTGGCAGCGGGCGCAGTTTTGATTGAAAGCGGAATCGCCGATCCGGATGGCGGTCTTATCTTTACGGAACGGATTGGTTTTCTGCCATTCGGGACCAAGGTTTTTCAGGCCAGTTGTATCTACGGCCTGGGGCACCACATCACCGTGGGCAAAAACCAGCGGTGCCGTGCTGGTGAAGAAAAGGGCTGAGGCAACAGCGCTGAATTGACGGAAGGTGGTTTTCACATGGGCTCCTTTGGTAAGTATCGGTAACTGCTTTTGTGATGAGCCTTCTGCAATCACTGTGCCAGGGGTGCTGGATTGACTGATGTCGCGATACGAATTGCACCTGGCTCGCCTGTGGCGATCAGTCGGCGATGATCCGGTGGCGCAATGGCAATGCCGTTATCAACCTGTGGCATGCGACTTGCTAAAGCCTGCCTTTAGCTGTTCAGCGCATTGCTAATAAAAGGGGCAGGTGCTACGTTATGAAGCAACAAAATCAAAATAATGATGAAATATTCGGAGGAGATATGGGGCAACAGATGGAACAACATTATGCTATTCCCGAATTGCATGGTCGCCAATTACGCCAGGCGCGAGAGCTATTCTTCGATCGCGGCGAAATGCCGGAAGGTCTGGTCAATCCATTGATCATTCGCTCCTGGGAGCGCTGCCGGCGCTTTGGGCTAACACAGAGCGGCTACTTTCCCAGCATTGATTCGCTGGATCGCGTTGCGCTGAAAACCGAACAGGAACGAAATCGTTACTTGCTGCTGCAAGGGCGGCCAATCATGGAGCACGTCTTCGAGCAGATTCGTGAGTCGGGCAGCATGGTGGTTCTGGCCGATGCGAATGGTTTGTTGCTTGAGACCGTCGGCGATCCTGATTTTGTCGACCGGGCTGATCGCATTACGCTTTCGGCCGGTGCTTCGTGGGATGAAAATCTGCGCGGCACCAACGCTATCGGCACGGCACTGGCCGAAGAGTTGCCGACCGAGGTGTTGGGGGGCGAACACTTCCTTGAGGACAATGGCTTTCTGACCTGTTGTGCCAGCCCGATATTCGGGCCGGACGGTCGGCTGATTGGTATTCTCAATATTTCTGGTGACTACCGTGTGCAGAAGCACCACACGATGGGCTTGGTTCGTCTTTCTTCATTGACGGTTGAAAAACGCCTCTTCGAATCCATTCATGCCCGCGATATTCTCGTCTGTTTCCACACCAGTCCAGATTATCTCGGTAGCCCGAAGGAGGGAATGGCCGCGGTTTCGGCCGATGGCCAGGTGCTGGCAATCAGTCGTAACGGCTTGAGTATTCTCGGCATCCGCCAGGTTGATGCAGTTCGGCGCGATTTTTCGATGGTTTTTGAAAGTAACCTTTCTGCGTTGGTCGACCGTATGCGCAGCAATCCGCAAGGTAATTGCGAACTGACGGTCAATGGCAAAACAATTCATGTGCAGTTACGTGGCCAATTGCCACCGCTCAGTGTGGCCGGCCGGGTTTATGACGAAGCCCCAGCCCGTGGTGTGCGTCGACCGGAAGCGCCGATCCAGACGCCACCGCCGGCGATTACGCTCGATACCTTGAATACGGGCGATGCCCGTTTGCAGGCTGCGATCGACCGCGCCCGGCGCATTCTCGGGCGCGATATCCCGATCCTGATTCAGGGCGAGTCCGGCGCCGGCAAAGAGATTTTCGCCAAAGGCTTCCACAATAGTGGCCCGCGCCAGGCCGGCGCGTTCGTCGCACTTAATTGCGCCTCGATTCCCGAAACGCTGATCGAATCCGAACTCTTCGGTTACACCGGCGGTGCCTTTACCGGCGCCCGCAAGGAAGGTTCCCCAGGGAAAATTCAGCAGGCGCACGGCGGTACGCTTTTCCTCGATGAAATCGGTGACATGCCGCTCAATCTCCAGGCGCGCTTATTGCGCGTTTTGCAGGAACGCTGTGTTACGCCACTGGGCAGTACGCGCTCCATTCAAGTCGATATTTCGTTGGTCTGCGCCACCCACCGGCGCTTGCGCGAGGAAGTGGCGCGCGGCACTTTCCGCGAAGATCTTTACTACCGTTTGAATGGCTTGTGCGTCACGCTACCAGCCCTGCGCGAGCGCACGGACATTCGGCAAATGGTTGCCAAGCTCGCCGCCGCAGAAACGCGGGGTCAGGAGTCGGTCCGATTTTCGGAAAGCGCCCTGCAGGCGATGGAAAAATATGATTGGCCGGGCAATATTCGTCAGCTCTTTAACGCCATCCGGGTTGCTATCGCCTTGCTTGACGAGGGCGAAACGCTGATCACTGAATGCCATTTGCCGGAAGAGTTGTTTGAGGTTAATTCTTTCGCCGGCGGTAGCAGCGCCGCAAGTGTCGCATCTGATCCTTGGGCTGCTGCGCCGCTCGAGGGAAGCGCCGGCAGTCTGGAAGAAATCGGTCGTCAGGCCGCCATGCGCACGCTGGAAGCGGCTGGCGGTAATATTTCCGCCGCTGCGCGCCAGTTGGGTATCAGCCGCAATACGCTGTACCGAAAACTGGGTAAATTCTGACTTTGCGGGAGCACCAGTCAAGCGGCTTTGCTGTTCCTGAGAGCAAAATTATTTAACCGAGTGCTCGGTATTTGGTCGCGCCAGTAAATTATGGACAAAAAGAAGCCCGCACGAGGCGGGCTTTAAATTCTTTATCTTGGAGAAGATAGAGTGATCAATTTTTGTAAATAGCGCACGCCATTGACTTAACCCCTCTTTAACATCCACCAAAAAAAAATCATTAAATTCATACAATTAGCGCGTACTAGTGTTTTATCGTTCGCATTTGCTCGTAATTTCCGTCTCAGCTCAGCAGTTTTTTAGTCCCCCCCGGGGCTGAACTAATCCCCAGCGCCTGATAAATCGCCATCAAGGAAGGTTCCGCCTGCGTACTCTTTCTCACATGCACGGTTCGTCCATCGCGGCGGCG
>Ga0136636_10000216_pt1 | contig 26496 bp, 19 predicted proteins | sample AntDrymUQ8522106_2_FD_104653 | JGI IMG/M metagenome (GOLD analysis project Ga0136636, IMG submission 104653) | Polar desert sand microbial communities from Dry Valleys, Antarctica - metaG UQ852 (21.06) | ecosystem: Environmental > Terrestrial > Soil > Desert | place: Antarctica: Dry Valley... | reverse complement strand
GCCGTTTCTATAAAAAGTCCGCCTTCACCTTGCCCCGCATCATTGACTAGAATGTCAACTGTAATGCCTTGATCTCTGGTAAAACTGTAAATTTTCTCCGCAGCGCCGGGCACAAATAAATCGATTGGAAAAACATGTACATGTATATTCGGAGATATTGCTTCCATTTCCTTCGCAGTTTCGCGAAGATTGTCCTCATTTCTGGCAACGAGCACCAAATTGTAATTATCTTTAGCAAAAAGTTTTGCAAGCTCATACCCTATTCCGCTTGTCGCACCTGTTATGAGCGCATGTTTCTGTCCAGTTTCCATATATCTTTTTTTAATTTTTATGATTGAAAGCTTATCGATCGCCATCAGGTTTTTTATTACTCAGGTTTATGTTGTCTTTGCGATTTTCATCGGGTTCCGGCTGCGCATGATGTAGACTTGACACTGTCTTTATGAAATCTTCCTTGCTACTATCGAAATAGGCCTTATCGCCGATATTGAATTCCTTCCCGGGAATATCATCTTCGCCGAGGTGCTCTATATGATGCGGATTTTCTTCAAAGGAACGGTTGCCTGCCGGGGGCGGCGAATTAGGCGCATTGCCATCTCCGGGTACTTTATATCCCTCGACATTTTGATTGTTATCTTGCGGACTTTTTTCGGTTTCCATAATTTCGTACTTAGTTGATTTCACAAAGCTATCTGAACTAAATTTGATTTGATTTATGCAATTTTTTTCAAATATTATAATATTTAAACCCAGCTTCTGCCCGATTCATTTGAAGTTATATTCTTTCGTTTGCCGACAATTATTATCTTTGCGTCCTCATTAAAAAAATTGAAATGAAAATCTCCTACAACTGGCTCAAACAATTCCTGAAAATTGATTGGAAATCTGACGAAATCGCTGCTTTGCTGACCGACTTAGGGCTGGAAGTGGAAGTGGTCGAAAAATACCAATCGGTTAAAGGTGGTCTTGAAGGCATTGTTGTTGGACATGTTTTGACTTGTATACAACATCCAAACGCTGACCGGCTTAAAATCACCACAGTAGATTTAGGCGATGGCGTTCCGGTGCAAATTGTTTGCGGAGCCAGCAATGTTGCTGTCGGGCAGAAAGTTCCTGTGGCGACAATAGGAACGACATTGTATGATGGAAATGGAGAATCTTTTATCATTAAAAAAGGCAGAATCCGTGAAGAGGATAGCCATGGCATGATTTGCGCCGAAGATGAACTTGGACTCGGCACCAGCCATGACGGAATTATGATCCTTGATGCGGCATTAAAACCCGGAACCTCGGTCGCGAAAGTTTTTAGTGTTGAAAATGACGAGATTTTCGAAATCGGGCTTACGCCCAACCGCGCCGATGCGATGAGCCATATGGGTACTGCGAGGGATTTACGCGCCGGATTGATCCAAAGCGGTGTGAATGCCGAGTTAATCACGCCTTCTGTGAGCAATTTCCGAATTGACAAGCGTACACTTAAAATCGATGTAGATATAAAAGATGCCAAGTTGGCTCCAAGATATTGCGGAGTGACCATCTCGGGAATTACAGTAAAACCGTCACCGGAATGGTTGCAAAACCGACTAAAGTCAATTGGATTAAATCCGAAAAACAACGTCGTCGATGTAACCAATTATGTGCTCCATGAGCTCGGCCAACCACTACACGCGTTCGACGCTTCGAAGATTAATGGGAAAGTGACCGTAAAAACACTTCCCGCAGGAACAAAGTTTATTACGCTAGACGATATCGAAAGAACTTTGCACGAAGAAGACTTGATGATCTGCGATAATAATGGACCGATGTGTATTGCAGGAGTTTTCGGTGGAAAGAATTCAGGCGTCACCGAAAACACGACCAACATATTCCTTGAAAGTGCGTATTTCAATCCGGTGTCAATCAGAAAGACCGCAAAACGACATTCGTTAAGTACGGATGCGTCGTTTCGTTTCGAAAGAGGAATCGACCCGACGATTACTGAATATGCGCTCAAACGCGCGGCTTTATTGATTCAGGAAGTGGCCGGCGGTGAAATTACTTCCGACGTAGTAGATATTTATCCAAAGAAAATAGAAGATTTTCCAGTGTTTCTAAATTTTGCCAAAACTGCCAAATTGATCGGGCAGGAACTGTCGAAAGAAATCATCAAAAAAATACTCGCGTCGCTTGATATCAAAGTGAATAGCGTGACTGATGCCGGACTGGGATTGACTATTCCTTCGTATCGCGTCGATGTACAGCGTGAAATTGATGTAATTGAGGAAATCCTTCGCGTTTACGGTTACAACAATATCAACTTTACCAAAAAGCTCAATGCTACCGTTTCGAATTCGTCGCGTACCGAAGATTATAAAGTACAGAATATTGTCGGCAATCAATTAAATTCCCATGGTTTTCACGAAATGATGGCTAATTCACTGACTTCTCCCGAGTATATCGCGCTTTCGGAAATGCTAAGTGAATCAAACAACGTAGCCATGTTGAATCCGTTGAGCAGTGATTTGTCGGTAATGAGGCAATCATTGTTGTTCTCTGGACTAGAAGCGGTTTCATACAATCTTAACAGAAAAAATTCGGACTTGAAATTATTCGAATTCGGAAAATCCTACCACAAATTCGATTCTGGATTTGAAGAGCGCAAACACTTGACGCTTTTCACTTCGGGTAACCGCAATATTGAAAGTTGGATCGGAACTGCCAAACCGTCGGATTTCTTCTTCTTCAAAGGTTATATTGATGCGATCATTACAAGGCTGGGTATCGAGAAAATTAAAAATGAACCTGCAAAATCAGACGTGTTTTCAGAAGGAATGGCCTTAACTGTTGGTGAGGAAACTATTGTAGAATTTGGAACTGTAAAGAAATCGATACTCAAACATTTTGATATCCGTCAGGAAGTGCTTTTCGCCGATTTCAATTGGAACATTGTACTGAAGTTGATTTCCAACCGAATCAAATTCTGTGATATACCGAAATATCCCGAAGTACGCCGCGACTTGGCGCTTTTGGTTGACGATAACGTCGCTTTCGATTCGATTTACAAAATCGCTCGTCAAACCGAAAAATCGTTGCTCAAAAACATCAGTTTATTTGACGTTTACTTAGGAAAAAATCTTCCCGAAGGAAAGAAATCCTATGCTGTGAGCTTTACAATCCAGGACAATTCAAAAACGCTAACCGATGAGCAGATCGATAAAGTGATGCATAAATTGCAGAAGAATTTCGCGACGGAATTAGGCGCGAGCCTCAGATAGAAAATTAGTGCTATCTTTCGCACACCGTTAAAATCGAACATTTGGAACCCCTCAAAAACAGGATATACGCTTTTGATACGTTGCGTACGGTCATGGTGCTATTGGGCATTGTAATTCATGCATCACTACTGTATCAGGTCAACATCTTCAATTTACCTGTGTTTTTTAACGATCCTAAGAACCATTCTTCCGCGATGAATGTTATCGCCGATTTTGTCCATACGTTCAGAATGCCAGTGTTTTATGTTATCAGCGGATTTTTTACGGCGCTTATATATTTAGAACGCGGACCTACAAAACTAATTGAGAACAGGTTGCATCGCCTCGTTTATCCATTCATAGCAGGACTAACTGTGCTACTTCCGGCATTTCTATTTAGCATGAATTTTTTTGCTGCAGGTTTGCATGGCGCGAAAAACATGTTCGGAATGGCGCTCTCTTCAACGATAAAAACTTTTCGATGGACAGACGTTTATACGATACACTTGTGGTTTTTGTATTATCTGATTTGGTTTTGTATCGCCGGGTTAGCGATTGGTTATGCTGTCAACCGCTGGCTGCCGGAAATCAAAAATGGGTTTATAAAGTATTTCCGATTTGTTTTTTTGCTAAAGGCTGCTCCGCTTATTTTCGCAATTCCAACGATTTGTGGACTGTTGGCAATGAAGTCGTTCGATATCAAAGCCGCCGATTCATTCTACATCAATCCGGTTTTCTTTGTTACATTCGGAACCTATTTTTTGGTTGGCTGGTTGTGCTACTGTCTACGTGAAGACCTTGACCGGTTTTCGAAACTTTATATCCTGTATTTGATTTTGGCTTGTGTGCTATTTGCTTTGCGATGGAAATTGCTTTTCAGTTATCACGATGCAGCAACAGACGCCATCGAAAAAGCAAGTTTGCATACCATACTAATCGTGATGCTTGGGTTTTGTATTTGGTTTTTTACGTTTGGGATTATGGGTCTGTTTATGAAATTTTTGAACCGACCCTCGGCAATCGCCCGGTATATTTCCGATGGTTCGTACTGGATCTATCTCATTCATATGCCGATTGTCGTTATTATACAAACGCTTTTGTTGCCCTATGATATTTCAGCGCTAGTTAAATTTTTATTTGTGAATCTGATTACAATTTCGATTACGATATTGTCCTATAACTATCTGGTTCGCAATACTTTTATAGGTTATTTTTTAAACGGAAAAAAGCAGCCCCGCCGTTTTTAAATGGAAATTTTATAGGCAAATATCTGGCCTTTTTAAATTCTCTGCCAAATAAATCCTAACTTTGGTTAAACACCAATTCCTATGCAAATGAAAGTAAAGTTTTATTCCGTTTTGCTTTTCCTTTTGTCAGTGCATGCTCTTTCGGCACAAACATTTTCCGACAATTGGTCAGCAATCAAAAAATTCCACACTGTGATTTCAGAGACTTTCCACCCCGCGGAAGAAGGAAACCTAAAACCCATAAAATTGCGTTGTCTAGAACTGTCGACCATGGCGGCGGCATTATTAGAATCTGACATTCCTGCCGAATTCAGGACCAAATCAATTCTTACCGCAGTAGAAAAGTTGGTGGTAAAAAGTAAAATAGTGCACAAGCTCGTTTCTTTAAAAGCGCCCGACGAAGATATTGTCCAATCGCTGACTGAACTGCACGACATTTTTCACGACATCGTCGGACTCTGTACCAACAATAAAAAATAACCGGATGTACCCAAATTCATAAAAAGCTCTTAACTTTTGAGAGGTTGCTGGCAGCATTTCCTACTTTTGTAAACAAAAAATTCAATGAATACGCACACCGCCATCAAAAGAAAACTTCCGATAATTAAACTTTATAAACTGATAATGGCTTCGCTGCTCATCGGTTTTTTCTCGGCTTTCCTTGCGATTATACTCAAACACTTGACCGAACATTATGAGAACGTTTTTTTCGGTGAGGCGCAAAAACACTTGTCTTACTTTGTTGCTTTTCCACTTTTTGGATTGTCTGTCATTTACGTTTTGAGGTTATATCTGTTCCGAAATAAAGAAAATAAAGGGATTAGAGAAATTTTTGAAAGTACTGAATCGCGCTCGAAGAATCTTCCGCTTTATAAAATTCCGTCTCATTTTATCAATGGACTGCTGACAGTAATTTTCGGAGGATCGACAGGAATTGAAGTTTCCACTGTGGTAGCTTCGGCCACGATTGGCTCGGTCGCACAGCAAAAGGAAAACATGTTCCGGCAATACAAAACCGAACTCATTGCTGCTGGTGTTGCTGCCGGAATTACCGCATTGTTCAACAGTCCGTTAGCGGGTATTTTATTTGCCATGGAAGTCATCGCAAAGCAACGAACGCGGACCTTTTTCCTCACAACGACGATCGCAGTTATAATAGCGTTTGCCCTACTATTTCTGAGCGGTGAAAAACCTTTGTTTGAAATGAACATTACCGAATGGCATATTTACGCCATGCCATATTTTGTAATATTGGGAATTCTCGCGGGCATGCACTCGGTTTATCTGACAAAATGCGTGTTGTTTTTTAAAATGCAATTTTTGAGAATAAAAACCCATTTTTATCGCATTGGCTTAGGCGTCACAATTCTGAGTATTTCGTTACTCTTACTACCTCAACTTTATGGCGATGGTTATCATGCGATTAAAGTGATATTGATCTCAACCGAAGAATTCTCATTGCCATTGCTTTTTACGCTAATCGGCATTCTTTTTCTTAAACCTATAGTGACCTCTGCCACATTGGCTTCGGGCGGTGACGGTGGTATCTTTGCTCCGAGCTTGTTTTTGGGTGCTTTTCTCGGACTCTTTACTTCTTTAATCCTCAACACCTATCTTGATGCCAAAGTGATTCCGCTAAACTTTATGGTAATTGGTATGGCCGCGATGCTGAGCGCGAGTATTCACGCGCCGTTCACAGCGCTGTTTCTCGTATGCGGGGTCATTAATGATTATACTTTATTCATCCCTATATTGGCAATCTGCCTGATTTCAAAATACACCGCGAAATTGATTTATCCATTTACGGTTTACACCTTTCCCAAAGCTTAGCCAAATGCCTATCCACAAAATCAAACGCTCTTATCGAAAGACACGATATATTCTCTACAAAGAAACTCTTGTAGATTATCGCGAAAATTTTTGGGCTTTTTTGGGTTCATTCGTGGGAATTGGAATTATTGCTTATTTGCAGTCGCAGACTTTGCCGCATTCAGACGTAGTCTACCTCATCGGTTCGTTTGGTGCCTCTAGCGTATTGGTTTATGGCGTGATCCAGAGTCCGCTTGCTCAGCCTCGGAACCTGATCGGCGGACACTTGGTATCGGCACTTGTCGGTGTCACCGTATTGCAATTGTTGCCTGATATTTTATGGCTGACTGCGCCATTGGCCGTTTCACTTTCAATTGTACTGATGCAGTATAGCAAAACGCTTCATCCGCCCGGAGGCGCTACTGCGTTGATTGCTGTCACGGGTTCATCCGAACTGAAAAACCTAGGTTATTGGTACGTTCTTTCGCCGGTTCTCAGTGGCGCAGTGATTTTACTTATCGTTGCATTGGTTTTTAACAACCTGACACTAAACAGGCATTACCCAAATAATGTAAAGCACCGGCAATTTAAAACGCGGATATACGAAGCGTTTAAGGTCCGCAGCAAATCCTAAATTTATTTGTCTTTTGTTGATTACTTTCTTTGTGTCAAACGGAATATCAATTACCTTTGCGCATTCAATAAATTAACGATTATGGTTTATAAATTCAGAGTAATTCTTGACGCCGAGGAGGATATTTTCAGGGATATTGCGATAGTTGAGGACGATACATTGGAAGACTTCCACAATGCGATCGTCAATGCTTTTGACTTTGACGGACTGGAGATCGCTTCGTTTTACACCTGCGATGATAAATGGAATCAGGAAGATGAAATTTCGCTTTTTGATACAGGAGATGTTCCCGGAGAACAGAAAATCATGGCCGATTATCCGCTTTCGGATATTCTCAATGCTGATAATACTAAAATCATTTATGTTTACGATTTCCTCAATATGTGGACTTTTCTAGTGGAATTGGCAGCTATTGAAGATGTTGTAGTAGGCGAAACCTATCCAAGTATGCTTTTTGCCCATGGCATCATGCCGGTCGACGCAGCTGCGAATAATTTTGAAGCCGATATGAAGGACGATATCTACGGTGAATTTGAAGACGATCTCGATCAAGACGATCTCGATATGTTTGAGGATAATGAAGGCGAAAGTTTTGAGGACTATGGTTTTGAAGAAAACTGGAATTGATTTAATTATCAATTAAATTCAGACATAACGCAGACGGCCTTGTTTCAGTAAATCGTTTACTTTTTTATACATTTTTATTAACTTCTATAACCGATTGGCAATTTTAAAATGTCAATCATCCATTCACAAATGATCAACCTTTTCAACACCCACATCGAAAATCTATCCATTCACAGGGTAGGAAATAAAAGCCGTAACGAAGCCATTTTTTTATCTGAGCAGCCGTACAGCCTCAACGACGAGGTCGTGCCTTTGCTCAAAGAATATTTCTTCAGGCCTTTTCGTGAGAAGGAAGAAAATTATTTCCAATTTGCCCACGAGGTCGATCTCGATTATAACGACATGTACAAGTTTGCAAGCGAGATATTTGAAAATCCGTCAAATGTACACGCCATTTCAAAACAGATTACACAGCATTTGTTTGAACAATCCAACCATCCGCACATTAAAAACGGTGAAGTGTATGTGGCTTATCTGACCAATCTCAACATCGACAATAATGTTGTGGATGCTATTGGTATTTTTAAAAGCGAATTGCAGTCAGATTTTATGCAGTTTGAGGAAAAAGGCAATACTTTGGAAATGATGCTTCAACAAGGTATTAACCTCAATAAGCTCGATAAAGGCTGTCTGATTTTCAACCATAAAAAAGACGAAGGCTATAAAATTCTTACTATAGACAGCAACCGTTATGACGCGCGGTACTGGCTCGAGCATTTCCTTTCAGTAGATGCATTCGAAGATGAGAATTTTATCACTAAGAAATACCTTAAATTCTGTCAGGGATTTGCTAAAGATGTCGTTTTCCCTGCCGAAGACAAAAAAGAAGAAGTAATGTTCATGAACCGTTCGGTAAATTATTTTGCCAAAAACGACCAGTTTGAAGAGACAAACTTCCTCAACGAAGTCCTAAACAATCCCGACTTGATTCCCGAATTCAAAAATTACAAAGTTGATAAGGGCGAAAAATATAGCATTGAAGACATCACCAATTTCCCGATTGCAAATGCCGCTGTTACCGATGCCAGAAAATCAATCAAAAATGTGATCAACCTCGATACCCATATTCAGATCAAAATGGATTTTATCAATCCCGAAAGCGCCGAGAAATATGTAGAAAAAGGTTGGGATGAGGAAAAGCAGATGTACTATTATCTTGTTTATTTTAATAAAGAGCAAAAAAGCTAAAATGAAGAAAGTATTTTTGATGGCTTTCTCATTATTGTTATTGGGCTGCTCTTCCGATAATGATACTGTAATTCCGGCAGTTGCATTGCCTCCAAGAGTGACCAGTTATAATCCAGCCAATATGCATTATCCGGCTACCGCCGACAACGGAAATAATCGCGTCGAGCTACAATATCAAAACAACCGGGTTGTTCGAAGAGTTGAACCATCTTCAACTACTGTAATTTTATTGGATGACCAACACCGGCTGACACATCGCATCAATATCAATACAGACGGATTCCAGTAAGCACGTGACACCGTAAAATTCAGCTACAACTTTGAAAATCTTATGATCAGTTCCAAAACGGGACAAATGCATCTCGAGCATGAAATCGCCGCGTATTATTATAATCCCTCTAGGAATTTGGATAGTATCGTGACTAAAAGATTTTATTCGGATGAATTACAATGGACTGCAAAAGAGATTTTTAGAACTTCGATCAATCGCCCAACCCTTTATACAATCTAATTATTTTTAAAGAAATTTTTTTAAGATCGCTGTCTGCAAACAATTATATGAAGTACGAGCGAAACATTTATGATTCCAATAATGAATTGGTTGGATGGGAAGAAAGAAAAACTTTTGATAAATTGTAAGTTTATTAACCTGTAAAAGTTGAAAATATGTATTTCGTCGATTTAATTTGCTGTTTATCAGTTTGTTGAGTATGTTTAACCACTCAAATATCTGAATCATGGCAACTACAAAAAACAAGCAGGCTCCTTTCGCAAGCAAAATGTGGTGTTTCCTTTTTGGACATCAATTGGTAACGACCAGAAACGTTACCAACCACTTCAAAGAATATGAATGTTCGATGTGCCATCTTGAGTTAACCAATGATGAAAAAGGTCGCAGGATTTTCATGACTCCAGAACTTAAGGATATCAATGAAACACTCATTCTCTTTTATCAGAAAAGACACCATTTGGTATAATTAATTTTATTTGAGGTTACATTTCCATATCTTGTTCGTCGTATACGAAATCAAAAAACGAACACTTTGGAAACCATCCTTTCTATTCAAAATCTCAACAAACGTTTTGGGAGCATACAAGCCGTAAGGAACGTATCGCTCGAAATCCACAAAGGCAATGTTTACGGTATCCTCGGGCCAAACGGCAGTGGCAAATCAACTACACTTGGCATCGTACTTAATGTAGTCAATAAAACTTCCGGCGACTACGAATGGTTCGGCGGCACGATGCAAACCCACGACGCGCTGAAAAAAGTTGGCGCCATAATCGAGCGCCCCAATTTCTACCCTTACATGACCGCAAAAGAAAACCTCGAACTGGTTTGTAAAATCAAAGGGATCAATTATTCAAAAGTAGGTGAAAAACTCGGTCTTGTTGGTCTTCTTGATCGGCAGGACAGTAAGTTCCGCACTTTTTCTCTGGGGATGAAACAGCGACTTGCAATTGCTTCAGCATTGCTCAATGATCCCGAAATCCTTATTCTTGACGAACCGACTAATGGTCTTGACCCTCAAGGTATTCATCAAATAAGGGACATTATCAAACTAATTGCGGCCCAAGGAACGACCATACTTTTGGCATCTCATTTATTGGATGAAGTTGAGAAAGTTTGCACACATGTCATGGTATTGCGCAAAGGTGAAGTCTTGTATTCCGGTAGTGTTGATGGCATATCGGCAAATGAAGGTTTTTTTGAACTTCAGACCAATGACATTGCTGTTTTAAAATCAGCCTTGGCAAATCATCCGGCAGTCGAAAAAATCACGGAGGAAAATGGGAAGTTACTTGTCTATTTAAAAGCGCCATTAGAAGCCGCTGAAATGAATCGTTTTCTTTTCGAAAAAAATATTATCCTTAACCATCTTGTCAAGCGCAAACACAGCCTTGAAGAACAATTTTTGGAATTGACCAAAACCAACTAATAAAAATTCCTTAACCAAAAAACATGAAAAGATTACTCGCTATAGAATTACAGAAAATATGGAAAAACAGAGCCAGTCGAGTGCTGACATTGTCCTATTTTATTCTACTCACCTTTATCGCACTGATTGCCTCGATCAAATTCCAATTGGGTACTTTCACCTTACATTTTGCCGATATGGGTATTTTCAACTTCCCATTCATCTGGCATTTCAATACGTATATGGCCGCTATTCTAAAGTTTTTTCTTGCGATTGTGATCGTATCGATGATGGCCAACGAATACAGCTACGGCACGCTCAAACAAAACCTTATAGACGGCTTGAGCAAGAAAGAGTTCATCTTGTCTAAATTCCTTACTGTCGTACTATTTGCAGGTGTTTCGACGATTTTTATATTTGTAATGTCGATAATTTTAGGAGTGAGTTTTTCCTCTTACACTGAATTGGGAATCATTTTTACGGGGATGGAATATCTTTTGGCCTATTTCGTGAAGCTTGCGGCGTTTTTCAGTTTTTGTTTATTTCTCGGGATTTTGGTAAAACGCTCTGCTTTTGCCATTGGATTTCTCTTAGTTTGGCAAATATTGGAGGCGATTGCGAGTGGCGTATTAACATTCCGGATTTTCCCCGAGGGCGACACAGCTTCTTACATTACACAATTTTTCCCCCTTGAATCTATGGCGAATTTGGTAAAAGAACCTTTCACAAGATTGTCGGTTGTAAAAAACATTGGGGACCAAATCGGCGTCAACAATATCAAAGATTACGATGTGCATTGGTATAGTATTCTCATCGTTTGTATTTGGACGATTATTTTTGTGTTAATGTCGTACAAATTACTCAAAAAACGAGATTTATAGTATCTTTGGCGATGCTATGAGATTTTTTAAAAATGCCATTTTTCTATCTGTTTTCAGCCTATTTTCTGTGCCTTCTATTGGTCAGTACGTCACTGTTGACGATACCTATACTGCATTGGATCTGGTCCAGAACGTACTCATTAACAGTCCGTGTGCGAATGTTTCCAACATTACCGTCAGCGGCGACCCGTTCAGTCCAAGCGAACAAAGTTTTGGCTATTTCAATTCAGGTACCGGAATTTTCCCCTTCAGCGATGGCGTGGTTCTGAGTACGGCAAGAGCTAGAAGATCGGAAGGTCCGAATAACAACCTTATCGATGAAGGACTAACCTCATGGCTGGGAGACACTGATCTCGAGATGGCGCTCAATATCTCAGGCACTTACAATGCTACTGTACTGGAATTCGACTTTACGCCACTAACAAGTAAAGTCAGTTTCGATTATATTTTCGCTTCCGAAGAATATCAGGGCACCGCACCGTGCAGGTATTCTGACGGATTTGCCTTCTTACTGCGGGAAGCGACCGCTACAACTCCATATCAAAATCTCGCGGTAATTCCCAATACCAATACACCCGTTTTGGTAACGAGCGTGCATCCTGACATTCCGGGAAGTTGCCCGGCTGTTAACCAAAATTACTTTGGCGGTTATAACGGACCTGCCGCACCTATAAATTTTAATGGTCAGACCGTTGTAATGACAGCTCAGGCCAATGTTACGCCAGGGGTCACTTATCACATCAAGCTTGTGATCGCCGACCATGAAAACATACGATACGATTCGGCTATCTTTTTGGGCGGCGGAAGTTTTAAGGTAGGAGCCGATTTGGGTTCCGACCGACTACTAGCGACCGGCAATGCACTCTGCCAAGGGGAAAACTACGTTCTCGATGCCACAGAACCCGGATTGAATTTTTATAAATGGTATAAAAACAATATCCTGACTGGCGTAATTAGCCCAACTTATATAGTTTCAACGCCGGGTGTTTATAAGGTAGAAGTTTCTTTGGGAGCTTCAACTTGCATAGCTTCTGGAGAAGTAACAATCGAATACGCTCCACTGCCTTCCTTGACCAACACCACGCTGATACAATGCGATGAGGAACAAGATGGCATTGCTCTATTCAACCTCACGCGTGCGGACAATATCATCAGACAAGGCGACAATACATTGGGACCTGTAACGTATTATCTTAACCTTTTAGCAGCGCAGAATCAGGATACGGCACAGTCTATTACTAATCTGGGGACTTATTTAAGCAACCCGCGGACGGTTTATGCTAGTGTCACCAACACGTCAGGATGTTCTTCAATAGCAACCGTTTCTTTGCAGATCTCAAACAACCCAGTAGCAAGTTTTCGCGATTTGGAAAAATGTGATAATGATGGTGCGATCGACGGCTATCTTACGTTTAACCTTAGGGAAGCTGATCCGCTGATTTTGCAAGGTTTGCCAGCCGGACTGGAAGTGCAATATTACTTAAATAGGCAAAACGCGCTTCTGCAAGTCGATATGCTACCGGATAATTTCACAAACAACATCGTCTATCAAATGTTTGTTTATGCTCGTATCATCAATGGTTCCGATTGCTATGGTATCATTCCGTTGCACCTTTTTGTAAATAATAATTCACCGGCTGATTTTGAAGACGAAACGGTTATTTTATGCGAGGATACCTCGCTGTCGCTTGAAGTTGCGCCAACTTTTAACACTTATTCCTGGAGCAATGGTGGAACGACTTATCAAACCAGTGCAACTCAGGCTGGAACATACACGGTAACAGTTTCCGACGGCAATACTTGTTTGGCAACCAAGAAATTCATTGTTGTCCTCTCGAAAAAACCGCAAATTACAACCGTCGATATCGATGATTTTAATGAAAATGGAAGTACGGTCCTTATCCATTATATCGGAAGTGGCAATTATGAATTTTCTATCGATGGCATCATTTTCCAGCCTAGTCCTTATTTCGCCGACGTCGCAGCTGGAGAGTATACGGCACGGATTAGGGACAAAAATGGCTGCGGCGAAGATTTTCAGCAGATTCAAGTTTTAAATTACCCGAAATACTTTACACCCAACGGTGATGGCTACAACGATTTTTGGAGTATTAAGAATTTGCCCTCACTAAGCAACATGAAAATCAACATTTTTGATCGTATAGGTAAGCTTGTTTACCAAATCAATTCCAAGCAACAGTCATGGGATGGTAAATATGGTGCAGAAGATTTACCATCGGCTGATTATTGGTTTGTTATTCATAAAGAAGACGGCAAAACCATTAAAGGACATTTTGCGCTGAAGCGATAATACTTATGAATATTTTATTAATTTTATCGTATGAAAAAGAATTACCTGATATGCTTCCTTCTCTTTACTTACGCGTGTTTTGCCCAATTTAGCAAAACGCACTACATCCCGCCATTATCAGGTTCCAACAACGTTTCTGCGAGCGCCCAAGAGCAATATCTTTACATCTCTACTCCCAATACCAATCCTGTAAATTTTAAAATTATTGAACTGGGCGGAACCATAATCCTCGGCACAGTTTCCAAAAGCGCACCCTATGTTTACAGCATCGGTTTTGGCAGCAATACCCAACTCATGCTTCCCAAAAACCAGGTTGGCAATATCGTTTCAAACAAAGGTTACATTATCGAGGCTGAAGATCTGGTTTATGTGACTGCGCGTGTTATTGCTGGAAGCGCTAATCAGGCCGGTGCATTGGTTTCCAAAGGACTCGCAGCATTGGGCACACAGTTTCGAATTGGTTCTCTTTTGAATGTCAACGCGAATCCCTTTACCGACAATCATTATACTTTCGTTTCGGTCCTGGCAACTGAAAACAATACGCTTGTACAATTCGACGATTTGGGTTTTGGTGTTCAACGAATCAATGCGCCTGCTGGAAATGCGCCCGTAGCGGTTACACTCAATAGTGGGCAGAGCTATGTTATTGCTGTTGAAGGTCCGAGTGGCCCGAATCGCGATGCCTTGATCGCCTCGGCTGTAACTTCAGACAAGCCCGTTGCGGTGAATTGCGGGTCCTTTGCGGGTTCAAATGCATCAGGAAATCTCGACTTGGGTTTTGATCAGATAGTTTCGGTCGAAAGAACAGGAAAAGATTATATATTTATAAAGAGCACCGGGCAGGCTGTTGTTGAACGCATTTTACTGGTTGGAAACGAAGACAACACCGATATTTTTCTCAGCGGCAATACCGGACTACCTGATTATGTCCTCAATGCGGGCGATTATATCGCGCTCGATGGCAATGATTTTAGTCCGCAAGGCAATCTCTACATTCGTTCTACCAAAAATATATTTGCATATCAGACCATTGGTGATGACAGCAGAACCGATTTTGCCAATCAGGAATTGTTTTTTGTTCCGCCATTGAGTTGTGAAACGCCGCATATCATTGACAACATACCGCTCGTCAACCAAATTGGCACCCGCACTTTTCCGATTTCCAGGATCACCTTAATTACCGAAACCGGTTCGACAGTAGGTTTTGAAATCAATGGCATCTCCTATACTTTTGGCGCACTTAACTTTTTGCCCGGCGTGAACATCAATGGCCCTTCAACGGTCGACGGAAATTCGAATTATGTCACTTACTCGATCACAGGACTCAGCGGAAATATAGGTGCATTTTCAACAAGTCCGTTGTATATGGCTGCCTATGGAACTGACGGCGCAGCGACCTTTGGCGGATTTTATTCGGGTTTTACATTTAAGCCCGAAATTAGTTTTTCGCTGCTTGATCTAACACAGACCAACTGTATTCCCAATACCGAACTTGCCGTGAACAGCTTAAGTTCTTTCGATGTTTTCCAATGGTATTTTAATGATGTCGAAATTCCCAATGCGACCAATAGCAGCTATTCGCCAAGCCAACCCGGCTACTATCACGTCAAAGCTACCATTGCCAATTGCGGTACGACATTATTTTCAGATAATATTCCGATCAGTTCCTGTCCCGATGATTTTGACAGCGATGGCGTCAATAACAACATTGACCTCGACAACGACAATGACGGAATTGCTGACTGTACCGAATCTGCCGGAAATCAGCCCATCGATCTTTCTGACATTACAATCTTAAATGTGACAACTTCGGGTACGGCAACACCTGCTCTTGCTCCTTTCATCGGAACTGCTACGGGTGATTTTGTTACTGAAACAGCCATCGGAAAAAACAATACGGTCTCTTTCAAAAAAGATTTTACGCAGCCGACGAGTTTTTCAATGCAGTACGTAACTACTGCCAATAACTCAGACTTACTCAACGAGGATGGCGAATTTATCCTTGACTGCGATGTGTCTAAAACGATTACTGTGCTCAATCCAAACAATCAGCTACTTATTGACACCAATTTTGACGGCATCTATGAAAATGGTATTGCGAAGTTTTCCTCTTTTGAAATCCGTTTTCGCTTCAACAACACCACGCCTTTGGCCGCGGGAGCCGGAACATTTGAATTTAGGTCATCGCTCACTACATCTGTTGCATTTACACATCGAAACCTTTCCGATACTTCGGCCAACAAAGCTACATTCAAGCTCATTGCAACCTGCGTCCCTTTAGATACCGACAATGACGGCGTGACCGATAATTTCGATTCCGATACCGACAATGACGGAATTCCCGATTTGATAGAAAGTCATGGTGCCAATCCGCTTACAATTACTACGACCGACGCCAATGCGAATGGATTGTATGATGTGTTCGGCGCAGGAATTAGTCCAGTGGATACTGACGCGGATGGTGTTTTTGACTTTCAAGATCTGGACAGTGATAACGACGGAATATTTGACCTAACCGAATCCGGAAGCAATGCAACCGATATAAACCTTGATGGAATAATTGATGGGATTCCGAGTTCTTTTGGCATCAACGGTTTGTCTAATTCGGTAGAAAATGGCGTCGATTCAGGGATAATTACCTATACTGTTCCCGATTCAGATACCGACGGTGCCAATAATTATCTTGAAACTGACAGCGATAACGATGGGTGCCCCGACACTATTGAAGCCGGTTACAGCGACGCAGATTTCAACGGTCTGTTGGGAGATTCAGCTCCTGTGACCAGTGCAAACGGCGTGGTTACAAATGCAATTGGGTATTTACCGTTACCCAATACAAATTATATTATTTACGCGCCTGTAGCTATACTCACTCAACCTACAATTACGCTAGCCTGCGAAACCGGAAACGCTACCGCGACGGTTGTTTCCACACCGGTTGATGCATATCAGTGGCAGGTTTTGAGTGGCGGACTTTGGGTAAATATTGTTAATAATGCCGTATATTCTGGCAGCAATACCGATGTGTTGCAGATCACGAATGTGACGGCATTGATGAACGGATTTAACTATCGGGTGATTCTTAGAAAAAACGGGAATACTTGTGGATTATTTTCCGACGAAACGACGCTGACAGTTTATAATCTGCCGGTTGTCACCACACCGATATTATTGGTGCAATGCGATGAGGATGCCGTTTCTGACGGAATTACAGATATCAATCTCAGGCAAAAAGAGAGTTTTATTTCGGTCAATTACCTCACAGAAACCTTCACATATTACACTACTTCTGCCGCGGCGCAAGCTGGAAACATTACGGTCCCGGAATATATCGCCAGTCCCAACCAATACAACAGTGGGAACAATACCGTTTGGGTCAGAGTCGAAAATGCAAATGCGTGCTTTAGGGTTGCGAGGCTCGATATCAGGGTGACCGCAACGCGAATTCCGGCATCGTTTCGTCGGGACTTTTACCAATGTGACGATTTCCTCGATACCAATGGAAACAATAATGCAAACAATGACAATCGTGACGGTATTACTTTTTTTGATTTCAGTACGGTCACTGCTGCCATTATCCCACTGCTCCCGGCAGCATCCGCCTTTAGCATAAAATATTATAAAAATGCCGCCGACGCTACCGCCGAAACTGACGCGTCGGGAAATTCACTCGAAATTTCACAAAATCCGGGCGATGCTTCCAGCATATACCAATATCGCAACGTCGATTATCCCAATCAACAGCAAATTTGGATAAGGGTGGAAAGCGATATTGACAATGCTTGCTTCGGACTCGGACCCTACATTACACTTCATGTCGAGGCTTTGCCAATAGTGCATCAGGTCAATGCCGAAAATACCATTCGCAAGTGCGACGATGATCAGGATGGCACTTATAGTTTTGACACTTCGGGAATTAATGCTGCTATTCTCAACGGTCAGACCAATGTTTCGCTAAGCTACTTTGACGCAGCAGGGAATCCATTACCAAGTCCGTTGCCGAATCCGTTTTTTGTCACAACCAATGCAACGATATCAGTTACCGCAACAAATAATACAACCCTCGCGCCCGACGGACCTTGTGCTTCCCAAGGTAGCTTTACATTTATCGTCGATTATCTGCCAATGGCAAATCCGGTTAATCCCGCGCTACTCATAGTTTGTGATGATGAAGCCAATCCTTTGCAACAAAACGGACTGTATACTTTCGACACTTCAACATTTGAAAGTACAATTTTAAACGGCCAGACGGGAATGACCGTCACCTATACCGATGCAAACGGAAATTCCTTACCGAGTCCGCTGCCAAATCCTTTTACCACTGCAACACAAAATGTTACGGTAACGGTAATTAACCCTATCAACCCGATGTGTGCGGCGACACAAGTTTTAGGTTTTACGGTAAATCCGTTGCCTCGGATTGACCTTAACCAAGACGGACTTGACGATGCGCTGATTTGCAGAAATCTCCCGGCGTTAACCACCACACTTGATGCGGGCGTAATTTCTGGAGTACCGGTTACCAATTATATGTACCAATGGTATCTCGATAATTTAATTTTGTCCGGTGAAACTGCACCCACAATTACGGTCAACACGGGCGGAGTTTACACTGTCGAAGTCAGCAACAGTTTTGGATGTTTTCGAATTCGCACTATCAAGGTTGCCATTTCGGAAATTGCCACGATCAATGCAATCAATATCATAGATCTTACTGATATCAATACGGTAGAAGTTATTGTGAGCGGTGCCGGCGATTATGTTTACAGTCTGGATTATGACAATGCATATCAAGATTCCAACGCGTTTTCAGATGTGTTGTCCGGATTGCATCAGGTTTATGTAAAAGATCTTAACGGCTGTGGTACTGTCGGGCCGATCGATATTTATGTATTGGGCATTCCAAAGTTTTTTACGCCGAATGCTGACGGTTATTACGATACGTGGAATATCAGCGGTGTAAGTGCCGAATTCAACCGCAACGTGCTGATCTATATTTTTGATCGCTACGGAAAGCTACTCAAACAGATCAGTCTGACCGGCAAAGGCTGGGATGGAACATTTAATGGAAAACCGCTCCCTGCAGATGACTATTGGTATGATGTTACCCTCGATAACGGGCGTACTTTCAAAGGACATTTTACACTCAAACGATAATCCAACTTTATTCACGTTGATAAAAAACCAACTCTTTTACAACTTGTTTTTCGTCTTTTGGATGCTGCATGCAAACGCGCAGAATGACTGCGTAGATGCCATTGTAGTTTGTGGCGATACCGGTTTTCAGGGTTTGACGGCGACAGGTGTGGGTATTCCCGAATTGGATCCGTTTAATGTTTGCTCGAGCCAGGAGAACAACAGCATTTGGCTCAAGCTGTCGATTAATTCGGGCGGTACGCTTGGCTTCATACTTACACCCCAGAGTGATGACATTGAGGAAGATTTCGATTTTTGGATTTTTGGCCCAGATATCGACTGCACAGACATTGGCGTTTCGTCATCTGTTCGCTGCTCTACCACAAACCCTCTGTTGAGCGGAGTCTTTGACAACCTTACTGGAATGAACGATATCGAAACCGATGCAGCCGAAGGTCCAGGGCCAGATGGTAATAATTTTGTTCAATCGATGACCGTAAATTCGGGGGAATCTTATTTTCTGATAATTGATCGTCCGGTAGGCTTTAGTGATTTCTCAATCGAATGGACCGGCACGGCCACATTTAACGAACAGCCCATTATTCCATCAACGAATCTTGACGTCAGTCGCTGTGACGCCGACCTAGTTCCGGATGGTTTTACGCAGTTCAATTTAAATCAGAACGAAGCGACTTTATTAGGCGGGCAAACGGGCGTATCAGTTTCTTATCACACAAGTTCCAATGATGCTATTACGGGTACGAACGCCATCAGCAATCCGGGAAATTTTACTAATGCATCGAATCCGCAGGCCATTTTTGCGAGACTGACCAATATCGCCACGGACTGTTTCAATACCACTGAGTTTGTCCTCAATGTCACCACCAGCCTTACCATACCGAATAACAGCTATACTGTTTGTGATGATGGAGCCGATGGAGATCCAACCAACGGGCTGACGCATTTCAACGGCAACGCTCTTACTACTGTGATATTCGCGGGTATCGATGTTACCGGATACACGGTGAACTATTACCCCACCGCGGTTGATGCCGTGGCCAATACCGGTGCATTACCCCTAAATTTCAATAGTACCATTCCCAATCAGCAATCTATTTTCGTAAAAGCGACAAGCCCGGGTGGTTGCGCTGCAATAAAAGAAATTATCCTGCATGTCAATCCGCAGCCGGCTAGCGCGAATATTATGCTGGAACAATGCGATTCGGGGGTGAATCCAGATGGACTTTCGCTGTTTAACCTCAACGATGCGATTCAGCTGCTTGCAGGAAATGATCCAAATCTTAGCGTTGCCTTTTTTGAAGCTGGCAATCCGATGCAGTTGACCACCAATTATCAGAACACGTCAAATCCGCAGACACTTACCGCGATCGTCACCAACGTTTCAACAGGTTGCTCTGCCAGCAGTACGGTTGAACTTACTGTGAACGTCAATCCGCCACATCCGGTTACTATAGCGCCACTTTGCGATATCATTAACATTGAGAATGGGGTTCGTATGTTCGACCTTACGACCAGCGATCTCATATTGGGTCCGACCCAAAGTGCTACGTTTCACACCACTGAAAATGACGCGCTATACGATCAGAATCCAATTGCGAATGTGTCCAATTATCCCAATCCCGAGCCTTATCAGTCGTCTGTTTTTGTAAGGGTAGAAGACGGCAACAGTTGCGCATTTATTAGTGAAATTCAACTCATCGTAAACAAATTGCCAGCGGTTGTGCGAGCTGCCGAGGACTATTTTGTGTGTCTCAATTTCCCACAACAATTTACTACGATTGACGCTGCCATTACTTCGGGTTTACCTTCAGATTATACCTATCAATGGTATCTTGACGGCGTATTGTTGCCTAACACTTCGTATGCGCTCGAGGTCAACCAACCCGGAACTTTCAGAGTAACGGTCACCGCTTTAAACTGCAGTGTCGACCGAACGATTATAGTAGCAGCAGCGAACCATGCGATTATCGAATCGATTGTTGTAGATGATTTTACCGCGGAAATCAATTCGATTACCATTCATCTTTCGAACGCCAGTATCGGAAATCACCTATTCAGCATCGACAACAGCAACGGACCGTATCAGGAATCTGGCTTTTTTGGAAATGTATCTACGGGTGTTCACGATTTGTATATTAAAGAACTAAACGCCTGCGGATTGATTGGACCGATACCAATCAACGTTCTGGGCATTCCTAAATTTTTTACCCCAAATGGCGATGGCTATAACGATCAATGGAATATGAACGGCGTCAACGCTAAGTTTCACAAGAAGTCGGTAATATCCATTTTTGACCGACAAGGTAAACTACTCAAACAAGTTAGTCCGATTGGTGCTGGTTGGGATGGTATTTTTAATGGCAAACCGTTGCCTTCCGAAGATTATTGGTATTCTATTTTTCTTGAGGACGGCAGGACAGCGAAAGGCCATTTCACTTTAAAGAGATGAAATGAAATATTTGAGTTTGATTGTCCTATTTACGAGTATCGTCTCGGCACAACAGTTGAAAGTGACCAGCGGCAGGGTGCAGAGATTTCCTGATTTTAAATCGGAATACACCGCGGCGCGCACCATCGATGTTTGGCTTCCCGATGGTTATTCGAATCAAGAAACTTACGCGGTTTTGTATATGCACGACGGACAAGGTTTATTTGATCCCGAAACAACTTGGAACAAGCAAGCATGGGAAGTTGACGAAACTGCGGGCAAACTCATTGCAACACAACAAGTACAAAAATTTATCGTGGTTGGAATTACGAGCCTACCACTGACACGCCACAGCGACTTGTTTCCGCAGAAGCCTTTTGAATCGCTGTCGCAGAAGCAGCAGGATTCGATATATGCGTTGAATCGGAATTCGGGTCAGCGGATGTTTGGCACCAAGGTCAGTTCTGACAATTACCTCAAATTCATTGTAAAGGAACTCCAACCTTTTATTGAGCATACATTTTCGGTAAAGACCGGAAAGGAGCACACTTTTATTGCGGGCTCGAGTATGGGCGGACTGATTTCGATGTATGCCCTTTGTGAATATCCCGATGTATTTGGCGGTGCCGCGTGTTTGTCGACACATTGGCCGGGTATATTTTCGGTAGCAAACAATCCGATACCGATGGCATTTATGAACTATCTCAGAGGAAATCTGCCTTCGCCACTTACACATAAGATTTATTTTGACTTTGGCGACCAGACATTGGACGCTTTGTATGAGCCGCTCCAGAAAGAAGTCGATCTGATCATGATGGCAAAAGGTTACGGACCGAAAAACTGGATGACGAAGAAATTTCCGGGTACAGACCATTCGGAAAAAGCGTGGGCTGCAAGGCTTGATATTCCTTTGGTGTTTTTATTAGGTATCAAATGAGGAAAACTCCAACTGTAATAAATCGCATCGGTTTGGGTTGTTAATGCTTGTGATTTTTCCTTTTTGTAGCTGATAGTTCGTAAAAATATCGATTTATCTTTGTTACTTTCCGGATGGCGACATCACAAGTAAATGGTTCAAGATTGCCAATTCTAAATTTTGGAGCCCTAGCCCCGATTGCAGCGAAAATCCTGTTGGCGCAACGCAGTGAAGCCGACAGATTGCAGCGTAAAGCGGGATAAAGCTTCTAAAAAAAAATTGTTGCTAAATTACTGTCAAACAAAAAAAGCCACTCTTTTCAGAATGGCTTTCTTTAGGTTAATCTAATTTAGTTTTTGAAACGTTTCCTGTCGGTTTCGTTTAGGTAAATCTTACGAAGGCGGATTGATTTTGGCGTTACCTCGACATACTCGTCTTTTTGGATATACTCTAACGCTTCTTCAAGAGAGAAAATAATCGGCGGAATAATCCTTGCTTTTTCATCATTTCCGGAAGAACGAACATTAGATTGTTTTTTCATTTTAGTGACGTTGACACTCATATCATCACTACGGCTGTTTTCTCCAATTACTTGTCCTTCGTAAATTTCGTCGTTAGGGTTAACGAAGAATTTACCGCGATCCTGTAATTTATCGATGGAGTAAGGAATCGCTTTTCCGTTTTCCATAGAGATAAGCGAACCGTTGTTACGTCCGGGGATTTCACCTTTGAAAGGTTCGTACCCGATATAACGGTGCGACATGATGGCTTCGCCTGCGGTTGCGGTCAAGAGTTGATTTCTGAGTCCGATGATTCCGCGTGAAGGTATATTAAACTTGACGATCATACGTTCGCCTTTTCCTTCCATAGAAAGCATTTCGCCTTTACGGATGGTTACGAATTCTACCGCACGACCTGAAAGATGCTCTGGTAAATCGATTGTTAATTCTTCGATTGGCTCCGATTTTTTACCGTCAATTTCTTTAATGATTACCTGTGGTTGCCCGATTTGCAATTCATAACCTTCTCTTCTCATTGTTTCGATAAGGACAGACAAGTGCAATACACCGCGTCCGAAAACCATGAACTTATCAGCTGAATCGGTTTCTCCTAATTTCATCGCAAGGTTTTTCTCCAACTCTTTTGTCAAACGGTCGCGAATGTGGCGTGAAGTTACAAATTTACCTTCTCTACCAAAGAAAGGCGAGTCGTTGATGGTGAACAACATACTCATAGTTGGTTCATCGATGGCAATTGTTTGGAGCGCTTCAGGATTTTCGAAATCGGCAACCGTATCGCCAATTTCAAAACCTTCGATTCCAACAATAGCACAGATATCTCCGGCAACTACTTGAGCTACTTTTTTACGACCAAGACCTTCGAAAGTATGTAGTTCCTTGATTCTTGATTTCATTACTTTGCCGTCTCTTTTAACAAGAGAGATTGGCATTCCTTCTTTCAGTACGCCTCTTTCGAGCCGACCAATTGCGATACGTCCAGTAAAAGCGGAGAAATCTAAAGAAGTAATTAGCATTTGTGGTGTGCCTTCGCCAACATTTGGCGGTGGGACATTTGCAATCACCATATCGAGTAGTGGTTCGATGTTGGTGGTCATGTTACGAAAATCATCAGACATCCAGTTGTTTTTGGCAGAGCCGTAAACGGTTGGGAAATCGAGTTGCTCTTCGGTTGCGCCAAGTTCGAACATAAGATCGAATACTTTTTCGTGCACCTCTTCGGGCGTACAGTTTTCTTTATCTACCTTATTGATAACGACACATGGCTTCAGCCCCAAATCGATTGCTTTTTGCAGTACGAAACGTGTTTGTGGCATGGGACCTTCGAAGGCATCAACGAGTAGGCAAACGCCATCGGCCATATTTAAAACACGCTCTACTTCACCCCCGAAATCGGCGTGACCGGGTGTGTCGATGATGTTGATTTTAGTTCCTTTGTAAACTACAGAAACATTCTTGGAAGTAATGGTAATTCCTCTTTCACGCTCAAGGTCATTGTTGTCGAGGATTAGGTCTCCAGCGTTTTCATTTTCGCGAAAAAGCTGGCAATGATACATAATTTTATCAACCAAAGTAGTCTTTCCGTGGTCAACGTGGGCAATGATTGCAATGTTTCTAATAGATTCCATGTGTAATTTTTAATGGGTGCAAAGGTACACTTATTTTTTACATAAAAAACCATTTGTCAATAGTTTACGCTTTGTTAACTTTTGTGAGCAGAATTTGTTAAAAACTAAGTCAAGACTTTATACACGCAAGGGTGAAACAAATAATAAATTATTTATATTTGGTTCAATGAAAAACAAGGCCAATAAAATAACACTGCTGTTCATCTTTTTTTCAATTGTAGCGGCTGTTGTGAGTTATCAATTTCTGCGGACGATCCGATTTGCTTCTCAGTCGGATTTTTTACAGTACAGCTTTATTAAAGATATTGCGTTTATCCTATTTTCGGGATTATTCTTCAAGTATATCCTTTCCAAAAACGACATTCGTAACAGCAAGATCTTTGAGAAGATGAAAGCCAATAACGACGAAATCAAGGAATCTAATGAGCGTTATGATATTGTGGCCAAAGCAACCAGCGATACGATTTGGGATTGGAAGATACAGCAAGATGATTTTATGTGGAACAAAGGAATTCAGGGTGTGTTTGGTTATAAAAAGGAAGATGTGGGCAAGACTTCAAAATGGTGGTTTGACAGAATTCATCCCGAGGACAGCATCAAGATGTCGATTAAACTGTATTCTTTTATTGAGCAGAAAACTGAGAAATGGCAAGATGAATATCGGTTCAAATGCGCAGACGGCACTTATAAATATGTTTTTGACAGGGGATTTTTAGTTAAAGATGAAGAGGGCAATGCTATTCGGATGATTGGTGCTATACAAGATGTGACGCGGCAGAAGGAAGAAGAGCAAAGATTGAAACTTTTGGAGACCGTAATCACGCAAACTAAGGATGCGGTGATCATCACCGAATCGGAGAAATCAAACCGCACAATTCCCAAAATCGTATTTGTCAATCCTGCGTTCAGCGAGATGACTGGATATAAAGCCAGCGAGGTCATTGGTAAAACACCCACGATCTTCATGGGCAAGAAATCGGTCAAGAATGAAATGGAGAATCTTGCAAAAGCATTGCGAGGCAAGGAAGAATTAGAATTCGAAACCCTCAACCACACCAAAAACAATGAAGAATATTGGGTTCATTTTTCTATGATTCCGATCACCAACCAGGAAGGCGACCACTCCCATTGGATCTCCATTCAAAGAGACATTACCGATGAGAAACGACAGGAAAAAGAGAAAGAGCAACTGATTCGCGAACTTACGCAAAATAACAAAGATTTAAAGCAATTCTCCTATATTACATCGCACAACCTTAGGGCGCCGTTGTCTAATCTTACAGGATTGCTGAATCTCATGGAGGAAATTCCGATTGAAAATGCAGAGCTTAAAGAAATCATCAACGGCTTTTCAACATCGACACACTTACTCAATGAAACGATCAATGATTTGGTAAAAGTGGTGATCATCAAAGATAATCCATCGATACACAAGGAAGAAGTTTTGGTCAAGGATGTGTTTGAAAACGTGTTCAATCAGTTGAGCTTCCTGATCAGCCTGCACAAGCCGATATTGAAGATCGAACTTGAAAAGGTCACTATCCTCAACATGAATAAAGCGTACCTCGAAAGTATTTTACTCAACCTATTTACAAATGCCGTAAAATACCGATCTCCAAAACGAACCCTTCGTATATTTGTTTCCTCTAGGGAAATAGGAGAAAATATTGAGCTGGTCTTTAGGGACAACGGAATCGGTATTGACTTGGAACGCAATGGCGACAAAATTTTCGGATTGTACCAACGCTTCCACAATTATCCGGATAGTAAAGGGCTTGGATTATATTTGGTAAAGTCGCAGGTAGAATCAATGGGTGGCTATATCAATGTAGAAAGCGAAGTGGACAAAGGGACGACATTTACGATAACATTTAAAAATAGATAAGATGCTGGATTTGATTTTGTGCGTAGATGATGATCCGATCACACTGATGCTTTGTAAGATGGTCATCGTGAGGACTGCTTTTGCCACAGAGATCGTCACTGCTCAGAACGGCGAG
>Ga0136636_10000215_pt1 | contig 26630 bp, 22 predicted proteins | sample AntDrymUQ8522106_2_FD_104653 | JGI IMG/M metagenome (GOLD analysis project Ga0136636, IMG submission 104653) | Polar desert sand microbial communities from Dry Valleys, Antarctica - metaG UQ852 (21.06) | ecosystem: Environmental > Terrestrial > Soil > Desert | place: Antarctica: Dry Valley... | reverse complement strand
TTTCTGAATTTCGTAAAGACAAATGTTGCTTTCGTGATACCAAAGGCATGGTTCGTGAAGTGTTGGGTAAAAAGGAAGCAGGCTTGTCCTAACATTGCACTTGTAAAAGATTATACAGACAAGAATTCAATATTGTTAAATAGGGTTTACTTTATAATCATATTTCCCCAACACTTAAAACATTAAAATAGCTGCTACCTTTCTGGTAGCAGCATTTTATTTAAAATCCTTCCCACGCACTCATTTCCAAAAAAAAATTCTTCTACATTGCAGTAAATTATCTCATATTCACAGGCATAGCGACTATTTACACATTTTGGGTCAATAATCCATATCAATTTCTCCAATTTGCTTGAAAATTATTAACTATGCAAAAAATATTCCTTTTACTATTTTTATTAGCAGTCCTCAAAACTGGATTTGCACAAGGCAATCAATCTATAAATTCGAATATAGAAAGAAATCAGGCTACCATTCAAGGTGATCTGGATTCGTTGAATTTATTTACAAAGACTTCTTCTTCTGATATTACTTATTTAAGTATCTCGGATGGTATAATCTATGGTATTTCCGTCCAAAGAGGAGATAAGATAGAATTGGAAAAAGTATCTTCTTTTTCTGGTCAAATATTTAACAATAAAGACCAATTGTATTTTTATGGAGACATAATTGGCTTATACCTTTTAGAAGTAAATGTAAAATCAGGCTATGGTAACCTATTATCCAAGATGGGCAATTCAAAAAGTCTCGTCCCTGTAAGCTCTCTGGACATTCAGGTAAATACTCCTCAAAAAAATGGAAGCTGGATGCCAACAAGTTCTCTTCCCAAAACGGGCAAAGACTCCAAAATGATTGCGATTTATTAATCGGGAGAGGATCCGTTAATTACGCAGGAAGAAACGATCATTAAAATCAGATCCACAAAAACAAAGGAAATATATAGGGAAATTATTCTCAGGAGAAAAGAGCTCATGCCTCAACTTAAACGCATATATCATGATTCTACCGGGAACTACTTTTTTGAAAAGGAAATAGGGGGAAGCAATCAGATTATTGAAGATATTTATTCCGAAAAAAATATCAATGACCAGGCAGAAACACCTGTTATGCCCATTCTTTCCCCAACATCCCGTATGCTATGGTTTTTTAAAAAGCCCACTTTAGACTTTACAGACTCCTCGCTTAACTATCAGCTTATTGCAAATGGCAAACCGGTTTTCGACTCGGCAAGAACTACAGGGCATATGCTTCTTTTACAAAACCTGAAAAGCAATACCCAATATCAGCTTGAAATTGCATATACTTTAATACCAGATAGAAAAACCACCTACAATTTTTCCATGCCGCCTATGTGGTATCAACGGGTGCTTTTTCAATGGTTATTATTTTTTGGTCTCGGCATTATCGCTTTCACCACGCTTTATTTGTATTTCCGTAAAAAAGCCCGTAAAGCAGAACGTAAAATGCAGGAAACCAAACAAGGACTTGCATCCATCCGGGCACAGTTGAATCCTCATTTCGTTTTCAATGCGCTGAGTTCCATACAGGCACTGATTAATAAAAACGATGTAGAAACAGCCAATCGCTATTTAGGCCAATTTTCAAAATTACTCAGAACAAGTCTTGAACCAGCTTATCAGGGGATGATACCTCTGCAGAAAGAACTGGAATTAATAGATCAGTATGTCTCAATTGAGCAACTTCGGCTACCCTTTAATTATGAAAAGGAGATAGCCCCCGGGCTTGATATTCATGCCATTGAAATCCCCGGAATGCTATTGCAGCCCTTGGTTGAAAATGCCATACGCCATGGTTTAAATAAAGCCGCCGCACCGAGCCTTCGTGTGGTTATTATCGCAGAAAATAAAGACCTGATGATACAGGTTATTGATAATGGACAAACATTAAAGCTACCAATATCCCAGGGCTATGGATTGCAGATGGTACACGAAAAGCTTGGCTTGCTCTGCGAACAATTTGGATCGGGGTTGGCAAGCTTTAACCTATATTCAGGCAGCCAAAATACAATCGCTGAAATAAAATTATCAAAATGGATAGACTCCTGAAGTCAATTTTAGTGGACGATGAGCCACACAACATTAGCAACCTGCTTCATTTACTGGAAAGTTATTGCCCGGAAATAGAAGTAGCAGGAACAGCCAACACGGTGCAGGAGGCCATTGATCTCCTGCACCTGAATGCTGTGGACCTTATTTTCCTTGATATAGATCTTGGCTCCGAAACAGGTTTTGATCTGCTAAAGAAAATCAACCGCCAAAATTTTGAAGTCATCTTTGTAACAGCCTTTTCTGAATATGGAATTAAGGCCATAAAATTTTCAGCCATTGACTATTTGCTAAAACCTGTTCAACCAGATGAACTGCAGATTGCCGTAAAAAAAGCGGTTGAAAAAAACAACACAAAAACGCAAAACAAACAAATACAAAGTCTCCTGCAAATACTACAAAATCAACAGGCCAAGGAGATGCATCGTATCGCCCTTCCTTCTTCTAAAGAAATAAGACTCGTTTCTCCGGAGGATATTGTCAGATGTGAAAGCAACAATAACTATACCCGGTTTCATTTAAGAAATGGTGAGATACTGCTTATATCAAGACCTATCTATGAATATGAAGGTCTGCTGAACGATTATGGATTTATACGTTGCCACCAAAGCCACCTTGTAAATAAAGCATTTTTAAAAAGCTTGCTTAAAACGGATCAAGGCGTGCTGCTTTTAGAAAACGGGGAACAGATTCCGGTTTCTAAAATGAAAAAAGATTTAGTAAAATCCCTTTTTACAAACTAACCCTTTTACTTATTCTAATGAGGCAATAGTTGGCATGCTTTATTGATTTCTCAATTCGTCAGTGTACAGATACTTGTCAAACCAATCCGCTGTTTTTGAATGTTCAACTGTCAACCGTTGGTCATCTGCAAAAGCATCGTGCCGGATGCCGGTGATCCGCTAACTCACTTCTACATTGTTTTGTAGCAATGATAGCTTGCGTAAAAATTCATTTATCAGTAAGCTGATACCTGAAATCCTTATTCAGCGCTTCGAACCAATCAGTCATTTCAACTACCGCTCCTTTGTCGTTAGTAGTAATATTGTCATTATAAACGTTCATCATATCCGGGCTTTAATCAAAACTACATTCAAATCAGTAACCATAATAAAATTAGGCTTTTCAGTAAAATAATACATAGTTGTTGTTTATTATCAACAAATTAATTATATTTGTGGGTATTAATAAACATACAATGCAATCCAAAAAGCAAATACTCCTTCCAAAATTTCAGAAAGCATTGGAGAAAATGGGTGAAAACATCAAGTTGGCCCGCAAGCGACGAAGCCTGACTACCATTCAGGTTTCAGAACGTGCCGGGATTGATCGTACTACCCTTTATCATATCGAGAAAGGGAATTCCAGTGTTTCGCTCGGGGCTTATTTTAATGTATTACGTGTATTAGGCTTACAGGATGACTTCCAAAAACTAGCTGCCGATGATGAATTTGGAAGAAAACTCCAGGATTTAAAACTAATTGGAAAAAAGAGCTGATGGCCGAAAAAATTGATATCTGGGTATACGCACACTGGAAAGGTATGCATGAACCTAATTGCATAGGCATTCTATCTGCCCAACAAGCCAAAGGCAGAAAGGCATTTACCTTTTCTTATAATAAAGACTGGATCGCATCACAAGAACAAATCTTACTAGATCCTGATTTAGTCTGGTACAATGGGCCTCAATATCCAAATGAAAAAGAAAACTTTGGCATGTTTCTCGACTCCATGCCCGATACCTGGGGGCGAACGCTTATGAAAAGGCGGGCTTTAATCAATGCCAATATGGAAGACAAACGTGTACCGTCTTTAAATGATTTAGATTATTTGTTGGGTGTTCATGATCTATGTCGAATGGGTGCGTTTCGCTTTAAAAAAGACCCCGACGGGGATTTTCTGGATAACGACTTTTCTTCACCAATCCCTCAATGGTCAAGTATTAGAGAACTGCAATATGGAGCATCATTGATAGAGTCCAACGAAAATACAGACGAAGTAAAAAAATGGCTGGCGATACTTATGGCTCCGGGATCTTCTTTGGGAGGTGCAAGACCAAAGGCTAATATTCTTGATGAGGAAGGACATCCTTGGATTGCAAAATTTCCATCTTCCAACGACATTATTGATAAAGGTGGATGGGAATACCTTGCTTATAGGTTAGCTATCAAAGCGGGGATTGAAATGGCAGATTCTCGTATTGAAAAAGTGGCCGGAAAACATCACACTTTTTTTACCAAACGCTTCGACAGACACAATCACGAACGCATCCACTTTGCGTCCGCAATGACTATGACTGGTAAAACTGAAGAATTAATAAGGGATGCAACCGCGTCTTATCTTGACATTGTAGAATTTATTCAATTTTCAGGAACTTACATTGTTGAAGATCTACAACAGTTATGGCGTAGGATTATTTTTAATATTCTTATCGCTAACACAGACGATCATTTGAGAAATCATGGATTTATACTAACCATGAAAGGCTGGAAATTATCACCGGCCTTTGATATAAATCCGTCTATTGACAAAGATGGCCTTGCATTAAATATTGACACAAATAATAATACGTTGGACATGGAACTTGCTAAAAGTGTTGGCCCATACTTTAGATTATCCGAAAAAGAAATGAAAATAACTATAGATGAAGTAAAAACCGCGATAGCAGGCTGGCAAAAGATTGCTCTGGAAATTGGACTTTCGAGAAGCGAACAAGTACTGATGAGTGGAGCTTTCAGGTATTAATATAAATTAAGCTAAATATCAACTCATACTCTTACGAAACAAAAAAAAGTAAATAAGTTGAAAAATAAAAAACCCGTAAACATTGGATTTTATACCTGTTTACGGGTTTTAGTGGAGCTGCAGGGAGTCGAACCCTGGTCCAAACAAATTCGCCAAACGCTTTCTACATGTTTATTCCGGCATTACTTGTCGGGAAATAACAGGAACCGGACAAACCGATCATTTCCTTAGCTGAATGGTCTTAAGCAACAGGCACAGCCTTCTGTTGCAGCAACTTGTTTTATTTTTGAGTCGGCGGCGGCACTTGGTAACAAATCAACCCGTACGGCGGCCCTAATGACTACATAATCACTGATTACGCAGCCATGGCATACTGAGTATTGCCATTTGAGTTTTGAATATTCAGATTAAGGTGCTAATTATCCAACGCACCACATGCTTACACGTTCAAAGATCTTTGCTGTCAAAACCGGTCAGCCCCGGAAACCTTTTATGATCGCCTTACCCATAGTTCTACTGGACAACAGGCAACATTTATTTAGTTTACTATGAGCAAAAGTAGGCTAATTGTTTGTATTGATTTAGTTAATTGGTTGATTTGAAAGCAGATTCTTGTTATCAACTATTATTCAATCAGAAATTTGCAATGTTCAATCTAAAAATAATAAATAGTAAAGCTGCTTACCTACCCTTTCCCCATCCAAAAAAGTCGTTGCCATTGGCGTAAAGCATGAGCCCGAGCAACAAAACCATCCCAATTACCTGCGCTACCTCCAGAAATTTTTGGCTTGGTTTACGACCAGTTATCATTTCCCCCAGTGTAAATACCACATGCCCACCATCAAGTGCAGGTATCGGTAGCATGTTCATAAAAGCAAGAATAATACTAAAAAATGCTGTTATGTTCCAAAACCTTTCCCAATCCCAGGTAGCAGGAAAAATACTTCCCATGCTCTTAAAACCTCCAACTCCTTTATAGGCACCTGTTTCAGGTTGAAAAATCAGTTTAAACTGATCAATGTAAAAAATCAACTGATCTATTGCCAACCTGACACCTCCGGGAATGGCTTCAAAAAAACCGTATTTCCGGTTGATAACCTTCAATACGCCATACGCTTCATAATCTTCGATAGTATTGAGGGCAGCAAATCCTATTTTACCTTCTGCATTTACGGGTACCGAAAATTGCAGGCTATCTGCTCCTCTTTTCACAACCAATTGAACCACTTTATTTCTCTGGGCTTCAATAGCTGGTTTCAGTTCATCAAAAAAGAGAGCAGGTTGATTATTGACAGCCAAAATATAGTCTCCTGCGCGAATTCCTGACTGATAAGCCGCCATAGAACTGTCTGTTTCCTTCACCACACTTGGTATTCTTGGCACAAGTAAAGGCGTATTACTTTTTTTCTTTTCTACCAAGGTACCAATCAAATCAACCGGCATTTTTATTTCCTGAATTTTACCCTCCCGCTCAATTGTCAAAGTGGTGCTTAAAATTATATTTTTAATTACATCATTGTAATTGTCAATTGGCTTACCATTTGCTGCTAATATTTTATCACCGTCTTTTAAACCCAGTTCATACATTACACTATCCTGAATGCTGATACCATATTTTACCGACTCGGCTGGCACTTTGGTTTCGCCATAATACATAAGGATGCCGGCATAAATAATAAAAGCAAGTAAAATATTTACCGTTACCCCACCAATCATGATAATCAATCGCTGCCAGGCGGGTTTGCTTCTGAATTCCCAGGGTTGAGGCGGTGTGCCCAATTGATCTTTGTCCATACTTTCGTCCACCATACCCGCAATTTTTACATAGCCTCCCAAAGGAAGCCATCCAATACCATATTCCGTATCACCAATTTTCTTCTTAAAGAGCGAAAAGTACGGATCGAAAAACAAGTAAAATTTTTCTACCCTGCATTTGAACCAACGGGCAGTAATATAATGGCCGAACTCATGCAGAATTACAAGAATAGAGAGCGACAACAATAATTGCCCGGCCCGCACACCTGCAACTGCCCAATCAATAGCTAAAAAAATCATTTGAATATATAAGTTATCTGTTTTTTACAATTATGTATTATTATGGCAAAATTGCACCGAATCCGCCAAATAATTGGTTAATAATGACAAAAGGCTTGAAGTACCTGAGGAGCCTTACCCGTTTATTTTACAATTTTACCATTTCTGCGGCAAACTCCCTTGCCACCGCATCACTTTCAAAATAATCTTCCAGCGTTGGCTTTTCTATAAAGGTGACCTTTTCCATGGCTTTTTCCACTATGGCCATCATATCTAAAAAACCTATCCGATTATGTAAGAACGCCCAAACCGCAATTTCGTTTGCTGCATTCATAATACAGGGCAGATTTCCGCCCTTATGGAGTGCCTCGGTAGCCAAAGCCAGATTTCGGAAGGTGCGCAGGTCTGGCTCTTCAAATTGCAGAGTATTCGCTTTTTTAAAATCAAACCGGGTAAAATTATTCGGAATACGTTGAGGAAAAGAAAGTGCATATTGTATCGGCAATTTCATATCCGGTAAACCCATCTGCGCTTTTATACTGCCATCCTGAAACTGCACCATGCTATGGATAATGCTTTGCGGGTGTATTACCACCTCAATCTGATCGGCACGCAGTCCAAACAACCATTTGGCCTCAATCATTTCAAGCCCTTTGTTCATCAGCGTAGCACTATCAATGGTAATTTTCGCCCCCATTGTCCAGTTGGGGTGCTGCAGGGCATGGTCTTTTTTTACATTTACCAGGAAATTGGGTTTTTTCCCCCGGAAAGGCCCTCCACTTGCAGTAAGAATAATTTTATCAATGGGGTTGCGCATTTCGCCAACAAGACACTGAAAGATGGCCGAATGCTCACTGTCAACAGGTATCATGGCAGCCCCGGAAGCCCTGGCTTTTTGAACCATAATATCACCTGCCACTACCAAAGTTTCCTTATTGGCGAGCGCTATCACCTTTCCATGCTCTATGGCCTGTAAGGTAGGCTTTAGACCAGCGTAACCTACTATAGCAGCCAGCATAATATCATAAGTATCCATTGCAGCGGCTTCTTCCAATGCTGCTTCCCCGCCAAATACTTTTATAGACGTACCCGAAAGTGCCTTTTTTACTGCTTCATATTTAGTTTCATCACTTACCACCACTACATTCGGGTCAAATTCCAAAGCCTGTTTTATCAATAGTTCATCTTGCGAATGAGCCGTCAAAACTTCTACCGAAAACAGTTCCGGATTTGCGCGGATAACCTCTAATGCCTGGGTTCCAATAGAACCTGTAGAGCCAAATACTCCTATTCTCTTCACCATTTCCTTCAATTATATTTGAATGTACACTTGAATTTACATCATTCTATTTTTCGAAATTAAACTTCTCTCAGGCTTCATAAGCAGCAAGCCCGGTTACAACCCTACGGTCATTATTCAAACGAGGCACCTTATTTTGGCCTCCCAATTTCCCTTCCGATTTCAGATATACTACAAATCCTCCTTTAACTATTTTTCTGATCTGTAATTTTCTTAAAATATTTCCCTTAATCAAATCATCGTAATATACATTCTTTTCCCGCATTCTATTGTCTAATTCAAGGGCAAAGGAAGACAGGTCGTCAGGTTGCTTTTCAAATTCAATCCACCACTCATGGTAACTTTGCCCTTCGCTGTGGGCGATAAAAGGAGCCACGGTAAATTCTGCAATACGGGCACCATGCGATAAAGCCGTTTCGGATATGCTTGTTTCCACCTCTTCGGCAATCACATGTTCACCAAATGCGCTGATAAACTGTTTTGTTCTGCCTGTTACCATCAGCCGATAGGGATTGGTGCTTACAAACCGCACGGTATCGCCAAGGTTATAACCCCATAGCCCTGCATTACTGTTAATTACCATTGCATAATTAACACCTGTGGTTACTTCATGTAAAGAAATCCGATCAGGATTTTCTTTATCAAGTGCAGTTGTAGGAATAAATTCAAAATATATCCCGCTATCAGTGTTCAACAATAATCCTTCTTCAATCTGCGAATCCTGGAAGGCAAAAAATCCTTCTGATGCCGGAAAAGTTTCCACTGTATGAAGTGTACGACCTACCGATTCGAAAAGACGGCTTTTGTAAGGTTCGAAATTTACACCTCCATGCACCAGCAAATTTAATTGTGGAAAAAGATCTCCGATTTTTTTACCGGAACACTCCTGTAACCGGTCAAAATACATTTGCATCCACGGGGGAATACCGCTGATAAGGGTCATATTTTCCCCAATGGTTTCCTCCACAATCTTATCAAGTTTGGTTTCCCAATCTTCAATGCAATTGGTTTCGTAGCTTGGTAATTGATTGGTTCTAAGGTATTTAGGTATATGGTGATTCACAATACCACTCAAACGTCCGGTAGGTATCTCACCTACCCTTTCCAAAACAGGGCTGCCACTAAGAAAAATTAATTTACCTGATGGAAACTGATAATTTCCTGTTTCAGTCATGTAGCAAGCAAGTGCACCTCTTGCCGTATTAATATGGTTTGGTATAGAATCCTTGGTAATAGGAATATATTTCACTCCGCTTGTGGTACCGCTTGTTTTGGCAAAATAAATTGGCTTTCCTTTCCAAAGCACATTGTGTTTGCCTTCCTTAATCATTTCTACATAAGGCTTTAGAGCTTCGTAGTCTCGCAATGGAACCGCTTGTCTAAAACTCCCATAATCTTTATACTCATCAAAATGATGATCTTTCCCGAAAATTGTTTTTTTTCCTTCTTGCAAAAGAGTTTTCAAAATAGCATCCTGATCTGTCAATGCCGTTTGACTTGATTTCCTGATTTGTTTTGCAATATATCCTGCAAAAGGGCGTGCAAGAAGTGATTTAATATTCATGGAGGAGTTTTATATTTGGAAAAAGGGCTTTTCATAAATAGTTAAATAAATGCAAAGCACTTAAAAAACGGTGTAATGTGAAGTCCATCGTTATAAATTGTAAATAATACAGCAAGCAAATATATTCGCAGAAGCCCAAGAGCAATGTAAAAAGAAGAAGAAATGCGGTAAAATCATACTTTTATTAAAAATTACTTGGTAGAAACCAAAAAAAACATACTTTTGCATCCCCAAAATAAAAGATAGAAATGTTTGCAATCGTAAAAATAGCTGGACAGCAATTTAAGGTTACCGAAGGACAGTCTTTGTATATCCCACAGATTTCCGGTAATACCGGAGATAAGGTTTCTTTTTCAGAAGTATTGCTGATAGACAATGAAGGAAGCTTGCAGGTAGGTGACAAAGTAAAGGCTACCGTAAATGCTGAGATCGTTAGTGCTCTTATTCAGGGCGACAAGGTAATTGCCTTTAAAATGAAGCGAAGAAAAGGCTTTCGCAAAAAGAAAGGTCATCGTACGCACTATACTAAAATCAAAATCGAAAGTATCGCCTGATTATTTTTTCAGGATGTATTCAATAAAAAAATTAATTTAAAACTATGGCGCACAAAAAAGGGGAAGGCTCGGTAAAAAACGGTCGGGATTCACAAAGCAAACGGTTGGGTGTTAAAATATTTGGCGGGCAGGCTGCGGAAGCAGGTAATATTATTGTGCGTCAACGTGGCACCGTTTACCACCCTGGTAAAAATGTGGGAGTTGGCAAAGATTTTACTTTGTTTGCTCTTTCGGAGGGTATGGTTGAATTTAAAAAAGGAAGATTAGACAGAACTTTTGTTTCTATTTTGCCTGTAGAGGCCGAAGCATAAATTTTCTTTACATAATTTTTTGTAAAAAGAGGTAGTTATCTACCTCTTTTTTGCGTTGGTGGATAACAAGTGGGTAAAATATAAGGTAGATATAGAAAAAAAATTAATTTTACAATACTTTACTAACCAATTAAATACAAAAATTATGGCAAAAGCAAAAAAAACAGCAAAGAAAAAAGCTGTAGTAAAAAAAGTAGCTCCTGAAAAAGCGGCACCTAAAAAAGTAGCAGTCAAAAAAGCAGCTAATAAGGCCGCGGCTAAAAAAGAAGCTCCAAAAAAAGCAGCTCCGAAAAAAGCAGCTAAAAAAGCAGCTCCAAAGAGAGCAGCCCCGAAAAAAGAAACTGAAAAAGCAGCCCCTAAAAAAGCAGCTAAAAAAGCAGCACCTAATAAAGCAGCCGTAAAAAAAGCTGCCCCAAAAAAGGTTGAATTAAAAAAAGAAGCTCCGAAAAAAGAAGTAAAAAAAGCAGCACCAAAAAAGGCCGCTAACAAAGCCGCTCCAAAAAAGAAAGCTCCTAAGCAAGTTCCCGCTGCTGCGGTAAGAGTAGTTCCGGTAGAACAAGCTCCGGAAAAAACCGGAAAAAGAGGTAGAAAAAAAAAGAGCTAATCTAATTGTATTTTCTTTTAAATAAAATCCCTGTATCCGCGGATACAGGGATTTTTTTATTTGGTTCAACTTCCAAAATTATATTTCAAATTTGCGCTATGGTATCTAATGAAACAATTGCCGAATATTTCTCTCTGTTAGCCAAACTAATGGATATACATGGAGAAAACAGTTTTAAATCAAAATCTTATGCTAACGCTGCTTTCAAAATAGACCGTTCGCCTGAACCACTAGCAAATCTTGATACCACAGCCATGGCAGCAATATCAGGGATTGGTGTAAATACTGCTGCGAAAATAAAAGAAATCCTTACAAAGGGATCGCTTTCAGCATTAGACGGTTTAATTGAAAAAACTCCGGAAGGCATTTTGGAAATGATGAATATAAAGGGTATAGGCACCAAAAAAATCAATACCATCTGGAAAGAAATGGACATTGAAACCCTTGGCGAATTGCTATACGCCTGCAACGAAAACAGGCTAACCAACTACAAAGGGTTTGGTGCAAAAACCCAACAAAACATTAAGGAAGCTATTGAATACTTCATGGTACAATCTGGAAGATTTTTGTACCAGCAAGCACTGGAGTGGTTGCCTGATTTGCAAAAACGAATGAAAGAACTATGGAGCGAAAATACCGTATTACTCACAGGTGAGATGCGACGTCATTCAGACACCGTTGGAAGCATTGATTTCTTAATAGAAGCCCCATTGGAAGATATAAAAACAGCCATGGAAAGTGCAGGTTTTGAAAGCCCCATTTCACAGAATGAAAATAGTGTACGGTATAAACCCGTAAATGCTCCTTTACTGCAATTATTTCCTTTCAGCAAACAAACCAAAGGCTCCCAATGGTTGACCACCACTGCCGATGAACTTTTTTTGGAATACATGACTGAAAAAATCGGAAAGCCGGTTACTACCACCCATTTTGCAGAAGAGACAGACCTTTTTGATGCAGCCAACCTTCCCTTTATAGCCCCCGAACACCGCCATACTGCGGCAGTTTACCCAATTTATTATGAGCAAAACAGAAAAAAAACGTGGATACAGCAAGCTGACATACGTGGCATTATACATAGCCACAGTACCTGGAGCGATGGTGGTGAAAGTCTTGAAAAAATGGCCAAAGCGGCACAGGATAAAGGCATGGAATATTTAGTTATCAGCGATCACAGCAAAGCGGCTTTTTATGCCAGCGGACTCTCTGAGGAATCCATAATAAAGCAACACAAGGAAATTGACATGCTTAATGAAAAGCTGGCTCCTTTTCATATTTTTAAAAGTATTGAATGCGATATTTTAAACGATGGTAGCCTCGACTATAATGATGAAGTTTTAAGCAGTTTTGATCTTGTGATCGCCTCGGTGCATTCCAACCTGAAAATGACCGAAGAAAAAGCCATGCAAAGACTTTTGACCGCTATAGAAAATCCCTACACATTAATCCTCGGGCACATGACAGGCCGACTTTTACTAAGCCGAAAAGGCTACCCCGTTGACCATAAAAAGATTATTGATGCCTGTGCTGCCAACCTGGTAGTCATCGAGCTCAATGCGCATCCCCGAAGACTTGATCTCGATGCACACTGGATTCCTTACGCAATCGAAAAAGGCGTGTTGATTTCCATTAATCCCGATGCACATAGCATCGAAGGTTTTGATGATATTAAATATGGGGTAATAGCCGCTCAAAAAGCATTATTACCAGCAAGCCAAAACCTCAGTTCTTTCTCTCTTAATGAATTCAACGATTGGCTTTTTACAACACGACAAGAAAAAGGGATTTAAACAACTTTTATAAACAAGCCATCCTGTTCTAAGATTGCATGTTCCTTTTAACCTCATTCCAGATGGCATCCATCTCAACGAGTGTTAACTCTTCCAGTGGTTTATTACGCTCCAGGGCAATGGTTTCCATTTGCATAAAACGGTTCCGGAACTTCACATTGGTGCGCTCCAGTGCCAGCTCGGGATCTACTTTTATAAACCGTGCATAATTTACAAGACTAAAAAGTACATCTCCAAACTCATCTTCTATCTTCTTTGCATCGCCGGAAACTTCCGCTTCCTGCAATTCGGCTATTTCTTCCTGTACTTTTTGCCATACATCTTCTTTGGTTTCCCATTCAAAACCCACTTTTTTTGCTTTATCCTGAATCCGCAGGCTTTTAATAAGTGCCGGCAACCCGGTAGGTACACCACCCAATACCGATTTTTTACCCGATTTCATTTTCAGTAGCTCCCAGTTTCGCTTTACATCTTCATCATCCTTCACCTCTACGTCGCCGTAAATATGAGGATGGCGTACAATCAATTTCTCGCAAACCCCATGGATGGCCTCCTCCAGCGTAAACTCTCCCTTTTCGGTGGCAATTTTGGCGTAAAAAACCAAATGCATCATAAGATCCCCGAGTTCCTCTTTCAATTCCTGCCAATCACCTTTTACAATGGCATCGGCCAGTTCGTAGGTTTCTTCAATAGTAAGTGGCCTCAGGGTTTCTATGGTTTGCTTGCGATCCCAGGGGCAACCCTCCCGCAATTCATCCATAATTCGTACCAGCCTCGCAAAGGCGTTTTCTTCAATCATAAGAGAATATTATAAAATTGCTTGATACAATAGAATTAATTTTGTGGCAAATTAGAACAATCCATACCGGGAATGAAAAAACATTTTGTATTAAGTGCGTTGCTGATGTGTTGCACATACCTGCAGGCACAATATTATTTCAATGATATTGTATCGTTAAAATCTAACGAAAATTATTTTGAAAAATTGATGGCTCAGCAAATACGTCTGGTATCTGTTAAAGCTTATGAAACAGACAATACCGAAGCAAGTGATTTTTATTTGAAACAGGAGGTGAACCCTTTAAAAAAAACATTGACTACCTCCTCCAAATCGTCATCTTCAGATGCCTCTATTTTAGAAACCACCTTTGATGCTCAGGGTCGTATTCAACAGGTCTTCGACTCTTCACAAGGTGGTTCAAATTATATAAATTATCGCTATAACGCCAGCAATCAATTGGTTGAAATGAAATCGAGGGCACTGGAGCAGGCTCAACAGCAAAATATTGTAAATGAACGACGCGAATATTTTTACAATGAAAAAGGTATGCCAGAAAAAATGATCCGTATAAATGGCTCAAAAGATACTATGGTGGTAGAGTTTATTGCATCTCAAAACCAGCAACCCGGTGAAGAACAGTGGTGGAAAAATGGTATGAAAATTGAGACATGGTTCTATTATTACGATGATGCTAACAGACTTACCGATATTGTTCGGTACAATCAGGCAGTTAAAAAAATGCTCCCCGATTATCTGTTTGGCTACGATGATGAGGGCATGTTAACCAGTAAAATAGCAGTACAGCCTGTTACTGGCAGTTTTCGCATTTGGCAATACCAATACAACGTACAGGGACTGAAAATTAAAGAAACCGTAATGAATAAAGAGCGACAACCCGAAGGCAAATTACTTTACACGTATCAGTAAACAGGGGTTTGATTATTCTGTCCTAAGGATAAAAAAAATGAGAATTTTATTGCCAGCTATTCCTGCAAGGCATTAATATTTGACAACCTGAAGTTGGCCAATACATAGCGGAATCCCCTAAAAGCAGAACACCCGGCAAAATCCTCTCATAAGGTTTTGCCGGGTGCTTTCATTACAAAATACTCTTGATTAAGTAGACCCTCTAAATATCAATAGCTTCGCCATAAGCCACAGCGGTTGCTTCTTTTAAAGCCTCGCTCATAGTGGGGTGAGGATGTACGGCGTTCAAAATTTCATGCGCAGTGGTTTCCAGTTTGCGGGCAACCACGGCCTCGGCTATTATTTCGGTTACATTGGCACCAATCATGTGGCAGCCAAGAAATTCTCCATATTTAGCATCGTAAATTACTTTTACAAACCCTTCGGTAGCACCTGCCGCACTTGCTTTTCCGCTTGCCACAAAAGGAAATTTACCCACTTTAATGTCATATCCAGCCTCTCTTGCTTTTGCTTCGGTATAGCCTACGCTTGCTATTTCAGGGTAACAATAGGTACAACCCGGAATATTGTTGTAATCCATTGGCTCAGGGTGATGACCCGAAAGGTGTTCGGCTGCATTGATTCCTTCCTTGGCCGCTACGTGTGCTAAAGCCTGACCCGGCGTACAATCACCAATAGCATATAAACCTTTGATAGAGGTTTGCTGATTGCCATCTACAATTATTTTGCCCTTTTCAGTTTTTACACCAAGTTCTTCCAGCCCGATGCCTTCAATATTGGCAGCAACCCCCACGGCACTCAGCAAAATATCTGCTTCCAACACCTGCTCACCGTCTTTGGTTTTTACGGTAGCTTTTACGCCATTGCCAGAGGTATCCACTGATGTTACCTCAGCATTCGTCATGATGGTAATACCAGATTTTTTGAATTGCTTTTCAAGCTCCTTGCTAATGTCTTCGTCTTCCACAGGCACTATTCGAGGCATAAATTCTACAATGGTAACTTTAGTTTCCATGCTATTGTAGAAATAAGCAAACTCCACCCCAATAGCACCGCTACCCACTACAATCATGGTTTTAGGCTGCGTTGGCAACGACATAGCTTTGCGGTATTCAATAATTTTTTCTCCATCAACAGGTAAATTTGGCAATTCTCTTGCCCTACCACCAGTAGCAATAACAATATTTCCTGCTTCCACAACCTGTTTAGTGCCGTTGGCGGCAGTTACTTCAATTTTGGTAGGACTAACGAGTTTACCAAAACCCATGATTACATCAATTTTGTTTTTCTTCATAAGAAAGGTAACGCCCTTACTCATTTTATCGGCTACGCCCCTGCTGCGTTTTACCACTGCTCCAAAATCGTGTTCTCCGGTTGCTTTAATGCCGTAAGCATCTGCATGTTTAAGATATTCATATACCTGTGCACTTTTCAATAGTGCTTTGGTAGGAATACAGCCCCAGTTCAAACAAATGCCACCAAGCGCCTCTTTTTCAATAATCGCCACTTTTTTTCCTAATTGAGAAGCACGGATAGCTGCCGGATAGCCACCGGGTCCGCTTCCAAGTACAATAACGTCGTATGCCATAATAAATGATTAATTGAATCGTAATGTTTTATTTGTATAAACTTACTGATTACCAATGAAATCAGAAGAATTTAAAGATAACCTTAGCAAAATTAACCCTCCCGGAGCATACTGCAAAAAACGCTATTTTATTACGGGGATAAACCTTGTGTAAATCATACACAATCAATCTTATGAATGCCTATATTTGCAGATTAACAAGCTGAAACACCAACAATTGATTGCATGAAAACATTGCATTTTTATTTGCGATTCAGGTCCAGTTTTGGACAGAAATTTCTTATAACAGGAAATATACCGGAACTCGGCAATAATGACCCTGAAAAAGCTGTGCCGCTGCATTACCTCAATGAGGAATTTTGGCATCTTGTTATAGATATTCCAGATAATACCCCGACCTTTTCATACAAATATATTTTTCGTGATACCAACGGAAAAGAAACTACCGAATGGGCTTCTGACCGTGAAGTAACAGTTTCAAACTATTTAATTAATGAAGTACAACTCGTAGATATATGGAATTATCCGGGCGAATTCGAAAACGCATTTTTCACCCAGCCTTTCCTCGATACTCTTTTAAAACCGGAAGTTTTTTCTTATTCAGAAAATATAGAAAATAATCCAACCCATATTTTTAAAATAAAGGCGCCACTACTTCAAAAAAATGAAATTGCCTGCCTGATGGGTGGATTTGATGACCTCGGCGACTGGGATGATGACCAACCCATCTTGATGACCAAGGAAGGCAACTGGTTTAGCGTACCTCTAAACCTTGCAGAAACGCCTTTCCCCATTGCTTATAAATATGGCGTTTACAATATTGAAGAAAAAAGATTGGTGCGCTATGAGGACGGCAACAACCGCATACTCAGTGGTATAGGTAAAAGACTGGTAAGCATATTGCACGATGGATTTATTCATTTACCCAACAACACCTTCAAAGGAGCTGGAATTGCCATACCCGTTTTTAGTTTGCGTACCGAAACAAGTTACGGTATTGGAGAATTTACCGATCTAAAAGGATTGGTGGAATGGTCCAACTCAGTGGGTTTAAAACTCATACAGTTGTTACCCATTAATGATACTACTGCCACCCATACCTGGACTGATAGCTACCCCTACGCACCCATTTCGGTATTTGCCTTGCATCCTGTTTATTTAAACATAGAAAAGCTTGCAGGCGAAACTCATTCCGAATTAATTACAGCTTTCAAAGAAAAACAGGCAGCACTTAACGCTTTGGCTGAAATTGATTACGAAGCCGTATTGACGCAGAAATGGAAAGCTATTGGGGAGCTTTACCCCGCCATGAAAAAAGACTGGCTGACCAATAAGGATTATGAAATTTATTATAGTCAGAACAAACATTGGCTGATTCCTTATGCAGCTTTCTGCTACCTGCGCGATCAAAATAAAACCGCAGATTTTAGCCAGTGGAAAAATCATTCGGTTTACAAAGCCGGTGTCATTGAAAAACTGGCCGATCCTGCGGGCAAAAATTTTGACTGGCTGGGCATCCATCTTTTTGTACAATACCAATTACATATACAACTAAAAGAAGCTGTAGAATATGCGCATGCCTCGGGCATCGTAATGAAGGGTGACCTTCCTATTGGCATTTACCGGAACAGCTCAGATGCATGGGTAGAACCAGAACTCTACAATATGGGGGAGCAGGCCGGGGCACCACCAGATGACTTTGCTGTAAAGGGACAAAACTGGGGTTTCCCTACGTACAACTGGCAGCGCATGCAGGCCGATGGTTTTGCCTGGTGGAAAAAACGCTTTGCCCAAATGAGTCTTTATTTTGATGCTTTCCGTATTGACCATATTCTTGGTTTTTTCAGAATTTGGAGCATTCCGATGGACGCTGTTGAGGGAATCCTTGGACATTTCTCCCCTTGTATTCCGGTTTACCAAAATGAATTTGCCGAAAGAAGTATATGGTTTGATTACGACCGTTATTGCTTCCCTTTTATTAATGATGGTGTGCTGGTGGAGCTGTTTGGCGAAAAGGCTGATGAGATAAAAAACACTTTTCTAAACCATAATGGTTGGGGAGCTTATAGCTTCAAAGAGCCGCTGAATACCCAAAGAAAATTGGAAGCATATTTTCAGGAAAATACTCCTCAGGATAATTGGATCATCCTCAGATTATATGATCTTTTATCAAATATTATCCTGATTCCCGATAGAGATGAAAGTGGTCAAACGGTATATCACTTCAGGATTTCAATGGATAGTACTATCAGTTTCCGCTATCTTGATGATAATACAAAAAGGCAACTAAAGGAGCTGTATGTAAATTACTTTTTCAAACGTCAGGATGACTTCTGGGAAAAAGAAGCCATGCAAAAACTTCCTGCTCTAAAGGCGGCAACACGCATGCTGGTTTGCGGAGAAGACTTAGGCATGGTGCCAGATTGTGTTCCCGGGGTAATGCAGGACACCGGACTACTTAGCCTTGAAATTCAAAGAATGCCGAAAAATCCTAAAAGAGAGTTTTTCCATCCTTCCGACGCGCCTTACATGAGCGTAGTAACACCAAGTACACATGATATGAGTACCATACGAGGTTGGTGGGAAGAAAATGCAAGTAATACGCAGGCTTTTTTTGAAAACGAACTGGGTCAATGGGGAGAGCATCCTTTTTATTGTGAACCCTGGATTAATAAAGCCATTATCAGTCAGCACATGTTTAGTCCTGCAATGTGGGCCATTTTTCAATTGCAGGATTTACTGGGGATGGATGGAGCCATGCGCAGGGAAAACCCGCAGGAGGAGCGCATCAACGTTCCCGCCAATCCAAAACACTACTGGCGTTACCGCATGCACTTATCACTTTATGAATTACAAAATGCTACCGGGTTCAATGCTATTCTAAAAGAAATGGTGAGGAACGCAGGCAGGAATTAGAGAACTGTATTATCTTCCGGCTTATTCATGAATTTCCTACGAAAAATTGGTCGTATCAGTAGTTGGCTGTTTTTGCTTTGTACAGGCATGCAAGCAGGTGCACAAAAACGCATCTGGAAGCAGCAAACAGATTATACAATTGCTGTTGTCCTCGATACAGACGCCAAATCATTAAATGGCACATTGGAGCTAATTTATACCAACCATTCCCCGGATACGCTATTTTTCATTTGGTTTCACCTTTGGCCTAATGCTTATAAAAATGATGGTACGGCTTTTTCTGAACAGCAATTATTAAACCGCTCAACTGAATTTTATTTTTCTAAACCAGAACAAAAAGGATATATCAACCGGTTAGATTTTAAGGTAAATAATCAACCTGCAGTATTAAAGGATCATCCTCTGTATATAGACATAGCACAGTTGATGCTGCCCATGCCACTGGCACCGGGAGAAAAAATTCAGGTTACTTCCCCTTTCCATGTGCAACTCCCTTATCGTTTTTCCCGCCTTGGGCATGCAGGCTCGTTTTACAGTATTACACAATGGTTTCCAAAGGCGGCTGTTTATAACGAAAAGGGATGGAACGAAATGCCCTACCTCGATATGGGTGAATTTTATGCTGATTTCGGCAACTATGAAGTAAGTGTAACCCTGCCCGAAAACTATGTTGTAGCTGCCACCGGCGTGTTGCAGAGCAAAGCCGAAAAAGAATGGTTGCTTACCCAACGCTCTTTACCTTTTCCCAAGACTACCCCGAAAAAGGCGCTACCAAAAAAGTGGGGACAGCCCGCTCCGAAAATTAAAGCAGAACCTGCCCCGGTTTATCCTTTAAAGACTTTGATTTATAAGGCTGAAAATGTGGTAGATTTTGCTTGGTTTGCCCACCCTGATTTTCGGGTTGGTTATGATACTGTATTGGTAAATAACCAAACAGTCGCCCTTTGGAATTTCGTACTGCCTAAAGATGCTGCCACCTGGACCAACAGCCTCGATTATACCAAAAAGGCCTTGTTGCATTATTCCGAAGAATCTGGCCCTTACCAATACCCGCAGGTGTCGGTGGTAGGCGATCCGATAGTACAAGGATCCGGAATGGAATACCCCATGATTACCTCACTCAATACGTTTGCCGGAGATAGCAATACCCTCGAACAACTTATAGTTCATGAAGTAGGCCATAATTGGTTTCAGGCTATGATAGCCAACAATGAGCGGGCTAATCCCTGGATGGATGAGGGGTTTAATACTTACCTTGAAAGGAAATATTTCAAGAAAAAGGCAGCCAATTCAAAAGCAGAGAAAACAGAGTCTACCGTCTTTTTTGATGAAGGCAACTGGTTGCTGAACCTGCTGGCAGGCAAACACCTTGACCCTCCTATTTTATCGCCTTCCGTTACCATGACAGAGGCAGGATACAATGCCGTCGCCTATACCAAAACAGCTTTGTGGCTCGAAACGCTGGAAGCCAAACTTGGTACAGATAGCATGAAAGCGCTGATGCAAGAATATTATCAGCAATATAGCATGCACCATGTGGATCCTGATGATTTTAAGAATCTTCTGGCTGCCCGAAATCCGGCTCTTGCTGCAGAAGCCCAAAAATCATGGGAACAAACCGGGCTACCCGATTCCAGTACCATTCAATACCTGCTGCTGCAGAAGGCAGATGGATCGCTAAAACCCAAAGATTTTAAGAAAAAAATCAGTTTGTTTCCGGCTGTCGGATACAATGTTTATGATGGTATTCAAGCTGGCATTCTTTTACATAATTATACTGTTCCGCAAAAACCATGGCAATGGGTGGCTGCCCCTCTTTTTGCAACTGGAAGCAATCAGCTTACCGGATATGGCCGTATGAGTTATACCTATTTTCCTGAAAAAGGTAGGTTTCATCATTTCGAAACCTACCTGGGAGCCGCCCGATTCAATACCGGCTCCATTTCCGGGACGGATGGCACTGAAATTTTCAGTGGGTTTACTAAATGGGTGCCCGGGATATATCTGGAAAAACGAAGAAAACAAGCCTTGAGTACGCTCACCAAATGGATAGAGGTCAAAAGCTGGATCATTCTGGAACAAGGCATTGAATTTACCACTCCCGAACCACCCGGTGATACGGTGTTTTTCCCCAGAAAAGCACCCGCTACCACCACGTTCATTCCACAAGTATCCGTTGGCTGGAAAAATGACCGGGTATTGTATCCTTATAGCATTGTTGCGACCCTCCAACAGGTAAAGGACATTGCAAGGTTTACGGTGGAAGGAAATTACTTTTATAATTACAATGCAAGCGGTAAAGGAATTCGAGCAAGGGTATTTGCCGGAAAAATATTTTACCTGCAAGAGAAAACAGAAGAACGCAGAATTGATAACAGCCGCTATCATTTTACCATGTATGCGCCCAATGGCCGGCAGGATTACACCTATAGTCAGCCTTTTGCGGAACGCAACCAATCCCCTGAAACCGCAGGCAGACAGATTAGTATCCGCGATGGTGGGTTTAAATATCGAAGCGATTTCAGTTCGGTACGGCCCGGCCTCAGTAATCAGGGACTTGATTTTTTTGATAACTGGCTGGCTGCTGTCAATCTCGAATTCGATATCCCGGATGCCTATAATCCGTTGAGTATTCTGCCTTTCAACGTTCCATTGAAGGTATTTGCTGATGTAGGCACTTCGGCTTCTCCCTGGCGACCATCAAGTGAAAATTCGAGGTTTTTGTATAGTATTGGGTTGCACTTACCAGTAGCTAAGGCGTTGAAAATCTATTTCCCGCTGCTGCAAAGCAATGATTTTAAAGAACCTAATAATGTAAATGATCCCAACCGGCCCGGTGGTGCAAGCCTATGGCAACGCAGGTTGAGTTTTACCCTCGATCTGAATGCCATAAAACCACAGGTGCTTGGGGTGCCCCTGATCCGTTAAGGAATTATATATGGTAAATAATCTGCAATATATCAACCATGATTCCATCGATAAAGCCCTGTGGGATGAAGCGATTGAAGCCTCTGCAAATGGTTTAATATATGCTCAAAGTGCCTTCCTTGATGCCATGAGTCCGGGTTGGGATGCCCTTATCAGCAACGGTTACGAATATGTAATGCCATTGACATGGAGAAAAAAATGGGGAATCCGCTATCTCTGCCAACCTGCTTTTGCACAGCAACTTGGTATTTTTTCCAGAAACGAAGTCCAATTACCTATACAGACAGCATTCCTTGAAGCCGCTGCTCAAAAATATCGTTTAATTGAAATATTTCTAAACCATGGTTGTCTTCCGGAACCGGACTCGCCTTTATGTAACAATTTTTTGGTACCCGTCCAAAGGCTTTATGAAGCAATTCGAGAGGACTATAGCAAGGATTTGCTAAAAAATCTGAACAGAACCCAAAAATTCGATCTGCAATACAAAGAAGGAACAGATACCACCGAGGCTATTACTATTTACCGCGACACCTATGGGAAAAATATGGGTTACCGACCGACGGACTGGGAGGCATTTGATTCGCTTTGTAAAAACTTGTTTGCTACCGGGGATTGTTTTTTAAGAAAAGTTCTACGCCCCATGCCACACGGCAACCTATCGGAAGAGTTGCTTGCTATTGGGTTATTTTTAAAAGATAAAAAACGGATTTATAATGTAGCCTCTACTACTCTGCCTAATGGAAGGATGATGGAAGCCAATCATTTTTTAATGGATGAACTGATCAGGGAATTTGCAGGTACTGATCTGATACTTGATTTTGAAGGCTCCGATCTGCCCGGGGTAGCAAGGTTTTATAAAAAATTTGGCTCCATTAACCAACCTTATTTCTTTTGGAAAAAGAATACACTTCCCACTATATTAAAATGGATAAAATCATGATTATTTCAGTACTTCCTCTTTGATACGGCTTAGCAATATTTGCTCGGCAAGCATCAGGTCAATGGGAGTGGTAATTTTTATATTGGTGTCTTCGCCTTCCATCAAATGAACCTCAATGCCATAAGCTTCTACTACGGTAGCCTCATCGGTAAATTTCTCTTTAAATTCAATTTGAGTTATAGCTGGCAGCAATAATTTGCTATGAAAGCATTGTGGAGTCTGTATGCTGCGAAGTTGCGTTCGGTCGAGTGCGATGGTATTTAATCCTGCAAGTTGCCTTACCGAATCTTTTATAGGAATGGCTGGTATGGCTGTTCCATGCTGAAGGGCAGAATCGTAACAATATTGAATCAATTGTGGAGTAATAAGGCAACGTACTCCATCGTGAACCATGATAATGCTTTCCTCTTCAATAAGGCTTACGCCATTGCGAACACTATGAAAACGATATTCGCCGCCGGCTGTAAATATTATACGGTTCGCATCAAAATATGCATCAACCAATTCTTTTCCTTTTTCAATATGTTCCTGCGGCAACACCAATATTATGGTCAGGTCGGGGAATGATTTAAGAAAAGTTTTAAGAGTATAATACAAAAGAGGCTTGCCAAGCAACAACATAAATTGTTTAGGCAATTCGCTATTCATTCTTTTCCCCACACCACCAGCCACAATTACTGCATACTTTTTCATTTTGTAAAATTAAATAATTATCCCGGATATAATTTTTGCAAAATAAGTGATATAAATACATTAAAATTCTATACCATATTATGCTATTAATAATTTTTATAAAAAAGTATTCATTCCTATAGGGTTGGTTATCCGGTTGAAATCATCGAGTTTTGATGCATTCATGTTACAGACAATAAAAACATATTTACCTGGTTTGCTGATAGTTTGCCTTTTTGCAAACTGCGCCAAGCCTTTGCCCGATAAGGCAGCCACACTTGTGGCATTGCAACAAATGCAGGATCTTGCTACAGTAGAATACACGCTTACTAAAGTAGTAAAAGCAAGTGATGATGCCACTTGGTTTAAATGGGGCGATCGAAAAATTCTCATTACATGCGAAGCCACCGTAAAAGCCGGTATAAATTTTAACGAAATAGATCCAAGGTATGTTCAATTAGAAGGGAAAACCATACTGATACAACTTCCCGCTGCCAAAATCTTATCGGTCAATATGCTCCCCCAAAATATTCGGGTTGCTTATCAGGAAATAGATTTTTTCAGGGATCATTTTACGGTTGCCGAGCAAAACAACCTGATGCAACAGGCCGAAAGGCAAATCATCGCCCAAAGCCGCGAAATGGGGATTTTACAAGAAGCAGAAAAAAATTCTAAAGAATGGCTTACCCGTTATCTTCAACAATTGGGCTATAAAAACATTGATATTCAGTTTATTAAAAACTTTACCTCTACTCCCTCTTAATTATAATTATGAAAAATACTTTTTTGAATATCCTGAAAAAACTAGCCATACCGATATTGGGACTGGGATTACTTTTCCTTTTGTTCCAAAAAATGGACTGGCTACCAAATCCAGCGCAATGGTTTAAAAATCAACCGGTTACCATAGAAGAAACACAATTATTGGTTACAGAGATCAAACAAATTGCCGAACTGCAAACAGCAAAACTATATGCAGAAGTAGTAGTGGATAGCTTTCAGGTAAGTCAGAGTGGCATGGCCTTTAAGGCTTTTAAAGATGCGATACTCGGGCCTTTTTTGAGGTATCCCGGACTGCCACCCGGCGACAAACTCGTAATGGTAGTAAGCGGAACGGTGATTGCCGGCATTGATTTGCAGCGATTAACCGATCAAAGCGTCCGTATTGTAAAGGATTCGGTATGGCTGACCTTACCCTCGAGCCAACTATTAGATGTTATTACCAACCCTTCTGGATTTGATATATTTATTGAAGAAGGGCCGTGGGGTCAGCAGGCGGTTTTAGCTGTCAAGCAAAAAGCGCGGCAAAGAATGATAACTGAAGCCACTCAAAGGGGCTTGATGGGGAAAGCCAACCAACAAGCAGCTCAAATGATGCGCAGTTTCCTCGAAGCAGCAGGATTTAAAAAAATAACCATACAGTTTGAAGCTTAAAAAAGATATGATAAAGCCAATATTCAAAGGTTGGAAATCATTAGAATGTTGGAACTTTACCGCTCTATTGGATGAGACTATAAAAATTTAACCATAAAAAAATCCGTCTTTACGCAGTAGAGGCGGACAAAAACAACACACATGAAAAAAATAATGCTTTACGGATTGGCAGGGCTTGTATTACTAGCGGTAGCCTGTAAAAACAGTCCAAAAGAAGCCGAAACGACGGGTGGCGAAAGTCAGAATGCTGCAGCCGTAGTAAGCTCACCTACCGATAGCCTTTTTGAGGAAATTGTTGGCTACCACGATGAAGCCATGCCAAAAATGGGCAAACTAAGAGGTTTTCAGAAGACAGCACAGCAAAGAATTGATTCCCTTGCCAAACTCAAAGACAATGCGAGTGTTTCGCTAAGGGCTGAATACACCAAACTATTGAAGCAACTTAAAGATGCCGATAAAGAAATGATGGATTGGATGGATAATTTTCAACCTGAACCTACTTTTTCCGTAGCTGATTCTTTGAAAATTTATTATGAATCGGAAAAGGTAAAAGCTAAGAATATGCGGGATCATTTTTTTGAAGCTTTGGATAGTGCTGCTAAAAAAATGGATTAAACCTTGACTGAGTAGTTTTAAAGTCTTCCTTAATTATCCTACCCCATTTCTTTGGAAAGATAACCAACCATTTCTGTGGCATAGGTTTGCGCTTGAATACGGGCAGCCTCCGCAAAGTCTTCTTTAGAGGAAGCATAAATAATAGCCCGGCTTGCATTCAGCAGCAAGCCGGTTTCTTTATTAAGGCCATGAGAAGCTACCTCTTCCAAACTACCGCCCTGTGCTCCCAGGCCCGGTACCAGTATAAAATGCTCCGGGATAATGCTCCGGATATGCTCAAGCTCCTGTGCATGCGTGGCTCCAATCACAAACATCAGGTTCTCGGGGGTACCCCAGCCGGACACCGTTTTCAATACTTTTTCATACAACAACTCCGACCGGTTGCCCTGTACTACATTAGGTACAAACCGGGTATCATACTGCTCGGCATCCAATTTCAGTCTTTCAAAATCGTTGCTGCCGGTATTGCTTGTCAACCCCAAAACAATGGTCCATTTATCAGGATAAGCCAAAAACGGGCGGATGCTGTCCTCGCCCATATATGGGACTACGGTAATAGCATCGGCTTTTACCTGCTCAAAAAAAGCCCTTGCATACTGATCGCTCGTATTACCAATGTCACCTCTTTTGGCATCAGCAATTTTCAAATGCTCCCCGCCAATATAAGCAAAGGTTTCTTCCATCGTTTGCCATCCGGCAGCCCCATTGGCTTCGTAAAAAGCCGTATTTATTTTGTAAGCAACACAAAGATCGCGGGTTGCATCAATCATCGCCTTGTTGAAAGCAAGTACCGGGTTGGTGTAAGACAATAAATGAGCAGGTATTTTTTTAAGATCCGTATCGAGACCTACACAGAGGAAA
>Ga0136636_10000214_pt1 | contig 26716 bp, 28 predicted proteins | sample AntDrymUQ8522106_2_FD_104653 | JGI IMG/M metagenome (GOLD analysis project Ga0136636, IMG submission 104653) | Polar desert sand microbial communities from Dry Valleys, Antarctica - metaG UQ852 (21.06) | ecosystem: Environmental > Terrestrial > Soil > Desert | place: Antarctica: Dry Valley... | reverse complement strand
TAACCTTGCTTTATGAGGAACGGTAAAATATTGAGCAAAATCTGAACCTATGAGTGCTTTTCTTTTTAAGCCGGTAACATCAATGCTTGCTTGGTTTAGATCCATTATTTTACCACTTACATCAATAGTAAAAAGTGGGTCACGGCTTGCTTCGATCAAGCTTCTCGCATATTGCGATGCCAAAGTTTGTTTGCTGCTAAAAGCTGCTAAATCTTTATTTTCTTTAGCTCGTTTTCCTTTTTCGCTTTCCTGAAAAAGAAGTTCCTTATTGGCAATTATTAATTCGCCAGCGCGCTTTTCCTTTTCTTCATTTTGAAAAAGCAATTCTTTGTTGGCAATCACCAATTCGTTGGAACGTTTTGTTTTTTCTCTATCTTGATAAGCTAATTCAATATCTGCAATTACTAAGTTACTCGCTAATTTTTCTTTTTGCTTATTTTGAGAAATCAGTTCATCACTTGCTCGTGTCATATAAGTGACATCCCTATCAATTGTAGACACACCGATGGCTTGGCCATTTATATCGGTAATTAGGGACATGTAAAGTGATACATCTATTGCGACACCATCTTTTCTTATTCGTTTAGTAATATATCTATTAACTATTTTTCCTAGCACCAAGTTGTTTATGTGTAAAATCAATTCGTTTTCCTGTGTAGGCGGAATAAATAAACTTATATTTTCTCCAATTATTTCTTGAGCAGTATAACCATACATAGTTTCGGCGCCTTCATTCCAAGAAGTAATTATGCCTTCTAAGGTGATGGCTTTAATGGCTAAATCTGATTTTTTCAATATCAAGTCATACAGTAAACCTTGTTTTTCAAAATCTACTAATTTTTCAAAATCAATTTGTTGTTTACTGATTTTCATTGTGTTTTGTGATCTATATGTTCATTCCCGATTTCTTCTATTGGGCTTCTACGCTTATTTTTTAAAAGCATAAAGTCCGTTGCAGACATGCCAGTTACCTTTTTAAACTGATTGCTTAAATGGGCAACGCTACTGTATTGAAGCTTATAGGAAATTTCAGTGAGATTTAATTCGTTGTACATCAATAATTCTTTTACCTTTTCTATTTTATGAATAATAATGTATTGCTGGATTGTCATGCCTTGGACTTCAGTAAAGACATTTGATAAATAAGTGTAATCATAACCCAATTTTTCGCTGATAAAATTAGAATATTTTGTGCTCGGTAACTCTTCTTCATGATGAATCATTTGAACAATTGTATTCTTAACTTTTTCTATCATCACTGCTTTTTTGTCGTCCATTAATTCCAATCCGCTTTCAAGCAATGCTATATTCAGTTGCTCTCTTTGTTGTTCGGTTATATCTTCCATTATATCAATTTCACCTAAATCAACTATCACAAAATGCAAATCCATTTGTTGCAGTACCTGCTTTACGACCATTTTGCAACGGTTGCTGACCATATATTTTATAAATAATTTCATTTTATTGTTTGCACATTAAAGTTAGCTGTATTAAATTTCAGTTTGTTGCATATCTTTTTAAAATGTTACATAATTCACAGATTTGACTAAAATAAGTGATATTTCAAATACAAGGGGCAACATTTTCTTACTCCCTTGACCTAAACTCAATTTTTTTCTAGCTTTTTATTGATTGTTCGAGTCCGTAAGCGTTATAGTTTTTTAGACAGTATTTGATGGTTCGGCAGATCCAGAATTTTCATTATCACACAATGATTGTTTTGCTAGTTCAGTATATTCTTTTTTCAATTCTGATATTTCTGCTTCAGTTTTAGATTCAATGTTTATTACTGCATTGCTTGCAGTTTCATGACTTGCTACCAGTTCATCGAGCTTTATATGTAATGATGCAGTAAAATGATTAAAAGCCCTTTGAATAATAAATAAGGTAAGAAATATGACAGCATGCATAATATCTCTAATGCTATCATTTATTGGATCGTGTTCATAATTTCTATTGGATAACCAAAAAACAACCATCGCCAAGGCTATAATAAAGCTGATTGAATTACTAATAACACTTGTAAATCCAGTTGTTATTTTCTCAAAAATTCGCTCCAAATAAATGTGATATTTTTTCACTCGATAATTATTCTGTTGATTATGGTATAAATTACTGTTAAATTTTGCCTTGTCAAAATAGTACTGTTTAATGCTCAAAACTAAGCTTTAATGAAATTATATATTGTACATAATTTTATAGTACAGTTGTAAAAATCACATATTGATACGATGTAATGTAAATTGCTTTTCCCTTTTAACTCTAGTCAAGAATTCTAAAAACCCTTTTAAACAGTTGAATTATAACAACAGGAGCAATGCTGGTAACAACTATTATTAACCAGCTATTTGTACTTAGCATTTGCAGGCCAAGGGTTTTATTGAGTGGACTAATGAAATAGAAGACTGTCATGATAACCAAACACAAAAGCAAGGCTGCCCAAACGAATTTATTTTTTGTAATTTCATTATTAATGAGAGAAATTTTGCGAGAAGGTAAATTGAGAACATGCCATAGTTATGTTAATGCAAGACTAAAGAATGTAATATTGTTACAAAGTTTTGGTTCATAATTCAAGTAATAACTGCAATACCATGTTACTCCTATAATAGGCAAGGCCAATAGTAAAGCATACGCATTTATTGTAAACCAATCCTTTTTAACTACAATAGGCTCCTTGGGATTTCGTGGAGGAATTTTCATAATTAAATCATTGCCTTTTCCTAGCCCCAATGCAAGGGCGGGAAAAACATCAGTTACTAAATTCAGGAAGAGTATTTGTAAAGGAAGTATTGAAAAAGGGAAGTTTAATAGGCCGTAGCAAAACACAATAAATATTTCACTCAGGTTGCAGGAGAGGAGGTACATCAAAAAGTTTTTAATGTTTTTAAAAATCACCCTACCTTGCTTTATAGCTGCTACGATTGAGTTAAACGAGTCATCTTTCAAAATCATAGCTGCAGTTTCTTTAGCTACTTGAGTGCCGCGTATACCCATCGCAATGCCAATGTCTGCTTTTTTGAGTGCGGGGGCATCGTTTATTCCATCACCTGTCATGGCAACAATATTGCCTTTTTTTTGATATAGGCTTACCATCTCTAACTTTTGCTTTGGTGTAACCCTAGCAAAAATAGTAGCTGAGAATAATTTTTCTTTCGGCAATTTAGTTTCTAATTCTTTACCATTCACAACAACATTCTCTTTTTCGGATAGCTTTATTTTTTCAGCAATACGGAGTGCTGTTGCCGGATGATCGCCAGTTATCATAATTGCCTTTATGCCTGCATCTCGGCATGACTTCAAGGCACCCACAACTTCCATTCGAGGAGGGTCTAGAAACTCTATTAAACCTACAAGGGTTAAGTCAGTCAGAAAATTTTTGGTTGAAATATTATTTGCTTCTTTAAAAGCAAATGCCAGTACTTTTGACCCCTGAGCCTGGATAACTTCTGCTTTTTGTAAAAATATTTTTTTGTCGACGTCCCTTAATGGTTTTACAATATCATCGCTGGTGTAGTAGCTGCATTGATGTATCAATTCTTCTACAGCACCTTTTGCTGCTACAAAGTTGCTCCTTTCTTTTTTGTTCAATGTGCCCATTAACTTCGTTTCAGAATTAAATGGCTCTTCTGCAATGCGAGGATACAATGCGTTTATTTTTGCAACATTTTTTTTGCAGGAATTCACAAATTGCAATAGTGCAATTTCAATTGGATCACCCAAATGCTTTTTCTTATGTTCTTCTCCTTTGCTTACAGCATTGTTGCATAAAGTGGAGATGATCAATAACTTTTCAAACCCAGCTTTATTTTTGGCAATTGAGGCATTGCTTTCTTCAACAAGCTTTTCTATTGCAATGTCTTCATCATAAAATACTACACTGTTTACATCAATTTTATTCTCGGTAAGTGTTCCAGTTTTATCAGTGAAAATGGTGTTGATGCCACCAAGGGTTTCTATGGATGCCAATTTTTTGACGAGTACCTTCTTTTTAGCAAGGCGCAACATTCCATAAGTAAGTGCAATAATGCTTACCACCGGTAACCCTTCTGGAATAGCAGCTACTGCCAATGCCAAAGCTGTTTATACAATCAGGTAAAACTGTTTGCCTTGAATCAAACCTGTCATTATAAAAACGCTTGCAAAAGCAGCTGTAACAAGCATTAAATTTTTTGTAAGGCATTGGAGTTTTTTTTCTAATGGGGTATCATCCTGCTTTGCGGTTTCTACCAACTTGGTAATCTTTCCTAATTCAGTTTGCAATCCTGTTCCTATAACAATGACTTTTGCATTTCCTTTTACAACGGAAGTTCCTTTAAATATTTGATTGATTTTGTCGGCAAGGGAAGCCTGCTTTTCAATAATTAAAATATGTTTTTCAATTGGTAAAGATTCTCCAGTAAGTGCAGCTTCATCAATTTCGAATTGATTTACTTCTATTAGTCTTGCATCTGCAAGAACCATATCACCAGCTTCCAGCACTTAGACATCTTCTGGCACAATTCTTTCAGATGGAATTTCTTTCAGCGCATTGTCTCTACATACTTTTGAAACACTAATGTCCATTTCTTTAAGAGCTTTCATAGAATTGCGGGCCTGCAATTCCATGAAAAAACCCAGTGAGGCAGTAATGAAAATTACCGCTATTATCGAAAATCCTTCAATCCAATCCTTAAAGAAAAATGAAAAAACTGTGGCTACTAAAAGCAATAATATGATTGGGCTTTTAAATTGCTCAAATAAAATTTGCCACAAGCTTTTTTGCTTTTGCTCAGCATAACTATTCAAGCCATACTTCGTGATTCGATTATTGATGCTGCTTTCTTTTAAACCAGTTTGCAGATCTGCATCCAACAGTTTAGCGATGTCTTCAGGTTTTATTGAATGCACATTTTCTATTGGATATACCTTATCATTTGGTGATGCCATGGTTTTAGTTTAATCAACAGCAGATTATTTTTATTTCTTGTTTAAAATCTGTTAGCTATATCATATTCAATTGTAATCACATTAAATTTAGCATAACTAAAATCTCCTTCTTTCAATCGCCAAAACACTTCTGCCTTGGTTGGAATGATTAAACCATTTATTTCGGTATAACTAGCTGGTTTGATGATCCATGTTTCTTTTCTTTTCTCATCCATGTATCTTTTTGTTTCCATTTGGGTAATCTCTCCTTTTTCATTAAATGTGATGATATAAAAAAGTAATAGTCCTTGGTATTCAAAAGTTAATTTGGCAGTTGAGTTATCAATGGTTTCCCATTGTAATTTTTCTGAAGTTAAAAGATTTGTTGGAAACCAAACGCTTTCCGACAGCCAACGCAATAATTCACTTTCATTATATTGTTGTTTGCCATGAACATCTACAACATTAATAGTTGATAAAATTGTTGCAATTAATCTTCCTTCATTTGCAATGTACATATCACGAGCTACAAACATTGAAGTTTTGCCTTTCCAAATAAATCCGGGCTTTTCGGTAGTGAAATATTGCTCTCCTGTTATTTTTACCCAATTTTTATCCAAACCGGTTTTGAAATGCCCGTCATGTTTTAGTCTTACATAACTTATTAACGGTTGACCTTCTTTTAGAACGTGCTTAAAATACCGTTGTACTGGTTCGGGCAATCCTTCAAGCTGCTGATAGCTGAATTTCTTGTCGGAAATATTATTTGATTCAGCGAACAACTGTTTTACTTGTTTATCAAACTTGATGGATAGATTTATTTTCCCAAGAATAAGGGTTATCCCAATTAATACAACGAAAATAAGGGGATAAATCATATGTTTTTAGTTTTCACATGATCGACGACTGAGGAGTATAATATTTACCTAAAATACACCTCGGTATTTTAACATTTGTCACTAGTCAAGCTATTAGGAGCATGAAATTATCAAAAATTTCCTTTGTAGATTAAAATAATTTTCAGCGATTATGCCAATCAGGTGAACCCGATTTTATGATATAGCTAGGGCAACCAAACGAGTCGGACAATTCTTTTCACAAAATCTAAACGTAAACTCTCCAATGCATAAATTCATTTTTCATGCGCTGATATTTATTACTCATTCCAAAGGACGCTTACAATGATTTCATTTCTTCTTCCCCAAAATTGATATGGGGCATTGTACCCTAAAAAACGAAAGTTTCCGAAATACTCAATTCCATTTTTATTCAATTCTGTTTCTAATTTGTCAGCATAGATTTTAATTTTATCGTCATTGGCATAGCCTCCAAAACGAATAGCAGCTACATGCTCTTCTTCGGTTTTAGTGATGAAGATGGCTGAGTCGTTGGGTTTGGGTAAATTTTCTTTATTGTAATTGGCCGGCATCACAAAACTCATGGATGATTGCGACTCATTTATGTCCATGTGCACAGGTGTTGTCATGGCAATATTTTTATCGTCCTTATTGCCACCAAATATAAATGAAGCCAATTTTCTAAAACCAGAAGACGATAACTCTTTGTATGTTTTTGCATTCATCGAAATGGTAGCCATTGTAGCAGAAGGGTAGTGGCGAATTTCATATTCTTTTTCTGTTTTAAGAATTTCGTAAGGCTGTGTTTCAGTTTTTGCCATTTGAAAATAGAATTGAGAGATTATCAATAATGTTATCAGAATCCCAATGATGGTTAAAGTTATTTTCATACAAGTTGAATCTATTAGTTGATAATCGTTGCAAAATCATTCATTGGCACTCTCACTTTTTCTAAATTTGCCAGCCAATCCTTGGCTGTGTCTCGATACCCCAAGGAAAGGATACAGGTGCTTTTTAATCCCTTTTCTTCCAATTGAAGCAATTCATCTAATGCTTGGTTATCAAAACCTTCCATTGGCGTAGTGTCTATTTTTTCAATAGCTGCGGCTATTAAAGCAAATCCCAGTCCAATGTACGATTGTCGAGCAGCGTGTTCAAAATGTTGCTCTTGGGTTTGTTTTGAGAACAAATCTAGCAGCATAGTTCTATAACTATCGGTTGATGAATCGGGAAGCTTTCGTTGTTTGTTCATGTACGTAAAATGATGGTTCACACGCTCAGAAGTATAACTGTCCCAAGCGGCAAAAACCATCAAATGAGAAGATTGTGTAATTACTGGTTGATTATGGGCAATTGGAGAAATTTTCTCTTTGAGCGCAAGATTGCTTATCAAGATTATTTCAAAAGGCTGCAAACCTGACGAAGTAGGACAAAGCAGGGTTGCATTCATTATTGAATCTACTTTAGCCTGAGGAACAAGCTCGCCGGTCATTGCCTTGGTAGCGTATCGCCAATTCAGGGTTTCTATTAGATTCATTTTGCTTTAATGAATTGTGAATTTATGATATATGATTTATGCAGATTCTTTTTCACCACGAAGTGTTTTTAAAAGTAAATTTGCAACAGCTTCGGATGATGCGGGATTTTGACCTGTAATTAACAATCCGTCATCTTGGGTGAATGAACTCCAATCTGCAGCTTTGCTATAATGAGCCCCTAAGTTTTTCAACTCATTCTCTAATAAGAAAGGAACAACTTTTGTCAATCCAACAGCTTCTTCTTCGGTATCTGAAAAGCCTGTAATTTTTTTTCCTTTTACAAGTGGCTGTCCATTTTCTGCCTTTGCATTGATTAAAGCTGCTGGAGCGTGACAAACAAATGCGATTGGTTTTTGGTTATTATAAAAATCTTCGATCAGCTTTATGGAGGTTTTATCAGTTGCCAAATCCCACAAAGGTCCATGTCCTCCAGGATAAAAAACTGCATCATAATCTGCAAAATGGATATCACTCAATTTCAAAGAATTGGCAACTTGATAAATTGCTTCGATATCCTTATAAAAGCGATCAGTAGCGGGGGTTTGGGCTTCTATCTCTTCACTCTTTGGATCAACAGGTGGCTGACCACCTGCAGGCGAAGCAATGGTTATTTCGGCACCTGCGTCTGCCAAAACATAGTAGGGAGCAGCAAATTCTTCAATCCAAAAACCGGTTTTTTTTCCAGTGTTTCCCAATTCACTATGAGAAGTCAAGACGATTAGAATTTTCATGATATATTTTGTTTAATTATTGTTCTGATTTTATTAAAACTTTATAGCAAAAGGCTTAAAATGGTTTACTTATTTCTTGATAAAACCTTCTTTAATCATCCTTTTATAGACAACCTTAGATATTTCACTTACCATTTTGTCAACTCCGTCGGGGTTAACACTCTTTGTAAGTCCTGTCCAAATAATTTTATCCTCCTTTATGGAGTAAACGTTGGTTTCAACGGTGTAAGTTTTTGTAAATGTGTAATATCCGGGGTTGTTATAATAACCAATGTTGCCGTAATAATAGCCGCTAAATGATCGATAATACGATGGATAGTTATCAAATGAGCCGTGTGCATAGTCCGCTTTCTTATCCACATCAATCAAACGCATGGTTATAGCACCATCAAAACCATCTTGCCTAATTTTATCTCTAAGGGCTTCTTTATTTTGTTTGTTGAAAGTCTCGTTCAGATAATCGTAAGAAACGACTCCCTTACCCTTCAAATAGCTCGCCATTTGGTTCTCTGCTTCATGCCGAGTGGTTTCATTTTTAAATATTGCGACCACCAATACTTTATTTAAATTATTGATAATCACATCCTTATTTGGTTCTCTCCAACTGCTAGTGATTCGGGTACTGGAACAAGCGGTTAGTAAGCCCAATAGCATGAAAATAGGAATATGTTTATTTATTTTTGCCATTGTTAGTATGTCTTTGTTGTTGTTAAATATTCGCAAAATTTCTGATTTTTTATAGTATCCACTTAACGTTTTATTCGGGTGTTTTCAAGCATTAGCTCTTTTACCTGTAAACTACCTTGATCAAAAAATAATAATCTCATGAATTTTCTCCAAAGCTGTTTTGATCGAATCTTTAAATAAAACGAAAAATAATTCATACACAAAGTATTGAGAACAAGTAATTAGAGAACTGTTGTATCATCATTCAAAATATCTACTGAGTGTTATTCATTGAAAATTTATACTCCATTGACAAGCGTTTTTTCATTACTATATTTTTGCACTACAAAGGTGAATTTATGTATTTGGGCAAGCGTTACACAATTATGATCCTGACTTACATAAATTACATTTTTATATAATCTTACTTTAAAAGCTTATGTTTTTGTTTTGGATAAACTTTTCAAGGAAGAAAGTATGCAACTATGCTTTAACAATTTTTACTGATGTCATAGTAAGTGAACCTGCTAATGCTTTGTCGTTGAAAAAAGTCAGTTTTTCGTTGTCTTCTTTCAATTTCAAGGAATAGAACAGTGGCAAATAGTGTTCAGGTGATGGAACTGCCAAAACAAACGCCTTGCCTTGAGATTTGTAATTGATAAGAGATTGATGATTGTCATTTATAATGAAATTTTTCATTTTCTGACTTGTTTCAATGGCCCAATCAAACCCATAATTATCCGTATTTATTTTTTCCCAAGTAAGCATTACGAGATTGTGAACCATGTGTCCACTGCCAATAATCAATACACCTTTATTGTTAAGCGATGCCAATTCCTTGGGTAATTCATAATGATATTGCGGTGCTTTACTGTAATTTAAACTCATTTGCCCTACGGGAACATTAGCACAGGGGTACATATGTCTGAGTTTACTCCATACTCTAATCCCTATTTTTCATCCAAACCAATTTCAGTTTTTTTTTGTTAAAGGCTTTTGTTTCTTCTGCCAACTTAGGACTTCTGGTTGCTGAATGTTGTACTTCAAAGAGCGCTTAAGGAAATCCACCAAAATCGTGAATGGTTGTGGGTTGTTCTAAAGCTGTCACATATGTGCCTCTGGTTTCCCAAGGCGCTGAGATACATAAAATGGCATTCGGTTTTGAATTTCATACCTAATTTTTCTAAATCCAACACCAAATTCATTTTCTTCAATGGCATTCATTGGACTTCCATGACCAATAAACAATACGGGCATTTTATCCGTGTTGCCAAATAGTTCTGTAATTTTTTTTATGCAATCCAAAAACATGTTTCCAAACCAAAAGTTAAAGACAGGATTTGATTTGGGTTATTAGGGATTGAATCAGCTTTGTTTTATGTCTTGCTGCAAGGCCCCATTTTAAAACTTTTGCGATAGCAAATAAAAAAAGCTCATTGAATTTCTTCAACGAGCTTTTTATTAGATTTTGACCAGTTATTACTTCGGAAGTACAACTCCATCAATTACATGCACAACGCCATTACTGCCTTTCAAATCGGCAACAATTACGTATGCAGAATTGCCAGACTCATCAGTCAATTTAACTTTGCCGCCATCTAGTGAAGCTGTCAGATTGTCTCCACTAACTGTTGTTAAGACAACTTTGCCTTCTCCTTTTTTGATTGCAGCTAACACAGCAGTTGCATCTAGATTGCCACTTACCACGTGGTAGGTTAAAATTTTAGACAGTTGAGCTTTGTTTTCAGGCTTCAATAATGTTGTTACTGTTCCTTCTGGCAATTTTGCAAAAGCTTCATTGGTTGGAGCGAAAACTGTGAAAGGACCTTTGCCTTTTAAAGTTGTGACTAAATCTGCAGCTTTAACAGCAGCTACAAGTGTTGTGTGGTCTTTTGATCCAATAGCGATGTCAACCACATCTTGTGTTTGGCTGAATCCTAAGAATGATACAAGACTGAATAAAATAACAAATAATTTTTTCATTGATTTAATATTGTTTAATGTTTTTAATAAATAGTTAAACAAAAACCTGTTTCATAAGTTCAATTATTTTTAAAAAAGATTGAAAATTTTAAGGTAAGCTTGGTTAAATATTAATAATCCTTCCTATTTTAAAGGTCTTTTAAACTTTGAGGCACTGCTAACAGGTTGAATTTGTAATCATCATTTTAATCCCTGGGCAAATTAGATAAAGACTGTCCTAATTGAAATCACAAACAACCCTATATTCGTTTCCAATTCCAAGAGCACTTTTTTCAATAGTTTCTATTGTCTAAATTTTCTGGTTCATCCATTCCTATAAAACCTTTCGAAATGAATTCCATAGCAATTGCTGTTCCCAATCCAATGTTGCCAACGATTATGGCCAATTAGACCATTGTTTTCAGATTAAATCTTGTCCTTTTTAAATCATTCCTTTTTGTTCTGAAGCTTGGCAAATTAGGCTGTCTTTTATCTATGATACTGTAGCCTAGTGATTTCTGTGATGCTGTTACTACAAAAAAGACTAGTTTTCAACAATGACTCCTGTGGTAGGGATTACTTGGGAATCATCATTTTTTACATTGATTGATAATGCATTGCTTCCATCAGCTTAAATTGCATGGCCATCAATTGTTTGAAATCCGCCATAGTCGTCTATTCTTTTCCATCTATATTCTGGGATAACTGGATTTTTAGATACAAACCAGTTGGTAATATCTTACAACAAATCTCTGGTAAGTTTTTGAGATGGATCTTTTTATCAATCCTGACATCTCCACTTCAGAGACCACCTAAGCTAAGTGTATTTATTCATGCACAATCCAATGTACACGTTATTTTATGGTGCGAAATTTAATCTTGATGCAATTCCATCAAATAAAGTATAAGTAGGACCTCCTTTGCATTGGAATGTTAAGCCCAGTTTCCAGTTTCTTGGAAACTTAAAAGCTCAGATTATGGATAAGAAATGTTTGTTGTTCCGGCTAGGTGCAATCAGTCGGCTGTCTACACCACTACACATAGATCGATCATAAGTGTAAGACAGAATACCAAAGAAATTTTTTGTCAAATTTTTCAGCACAAAAAAATCAAATCCATAAGCTTGGCCTTTACCGTTCGTATTGTCGGCCTCGTTATCCAGCGCCGTAAAATCTGTTCCCAAATTGCCAAATGAAATTCCATCTCTGGCAGATACGGCTACATTACTATAATACTTGTAAAAACCTTCCAACGTAAAACGTAACCCGTCATTTGATAAGTTTTCAAAACCAGTTGTGTATTGAATTAAACGTATATATTTTGCATTTTTATTTACGAGTAGATTGTTGTTATCCGCATAACCCAGCAAGGTACAAACTGGCAATTTATAATATATACCTGAAGAGGCATTTGCAGTCCACTTATTTGCTATTACATAGCTGAAAGAAGCCCTTGGAAATAATGTTTGTAAGCCATTCATGCCATCTGTTGTAAAGGTGTTCATATTTGTAAGAATACCTCCACTGATGCCAAACCAATCATTCATGATTCTTATGCCCGTCTGCGCAAAAGCTCCCAGTATTACAAAAGGATTCAATAGACTTGAAAAGTTCTGATTGATACCTAGTTGTAAAATATTGCTACTACTATCTCTTACCCCTTTTTGTAATGTTGCAAATGTATTGTTGTCGTATTCTGCCAATTAGGAGGAAGATCCATAAGCCAATAAACTTAGCATTTTTAAATTTATTGATATCAAACCGAAGTTTTCCTTGCTCACTAAATTAAGTGTTTATGAGGCTTCTGATGGCGTGAGCTTAGCTTCAAATTTTTGAAGATTTTTGTTAAACCCAAAATCCGCAAAAAAGGATTTTGCCATTTGGGTCTACTAAAATATTTGATTTTGTCGAGGTTAAACCACCTACAAATTTTTGGAATAACCAAAAATTTCATCTTAATGCGGTGAAGAAAAAAATCTGAATATGGGTTCAAATCTTAATGGTGGACTTAGCGAACAGGAAAAAATAATAATGGTAATATGCTTTCTAAGTTAAATAACTACCACAGACCAAAATTTGAAACCAACTATTAAAGATTTCTGCATGGAAAGCTTGGTATTAAAGATTAGTACTTCTTGATTGACTATCGCAAAATGTATTACTTATTCATGTTCATACAACCTTAGTTGGTTTTTGAGGGCATTTAATTCATTGCGTAACTCTTGCTCCTTTTTCAATAAATTAAACACAACATCAATGCCCTCCAGATTCACGTTTAGCTCATTGTGAAGTCTAATTATCTTTTCAAGATCACTAATTTGGTCTTGATGTATAAATTTATTTTGCTCAATAATTTCTATGGTGATAAGCCCCATATTGCTCAATGCGTCCATAAAAGAAATTTCAATGTCATAATACAAACAGAGTGTTTGTGTTGCTATTAGTTGTGTACTATTCATTTTGAACTAATTTTTTGTAATTCCCTGAATAACTCTATTTCTTTTTCACTTAAATTGGTTGGGATTTTTATATGATAGCTTATGATCATATCGCCAAATTCTCCTTCTTTTTTATAAAGAGGAAAACCTTTTCCTTTCATTTTTGCTTTTGATTCATTTTTTGTTTCAGGTTTTATCTGAAGTTTGACCTTTCCGTCAAAAGTGTCTATGATGATTACACCACCCAAAATGGAGGTGTAAAGATCCAGATCGACATTCTGATAAAGATCATTGCCTTGGCGCTTAAACTGAGTGTGATTGTTGATGTTGAACTTGATAAATAAGTCGCCGGCTGGCCCACCATTGACACCCACGCCTCCTTTTTCTTTAATTTTTATCACTTGGCCATTTTCAACTCCAGCTGGAATTGTTAGCCTAATTTTTTCGCCATTGACTGTTAAGATTTGCGATTGAGTGGTGTAAACGTCTTTTAATTCAAAAGTTAATTCTGCATTATAATCTTGACCTTTGAATTTTTGACCATAACCTTGGTTGTGCGGTGATCTTCCTCCACCAAACATCGATTCGAAAAAATCTGAGTATTCTTCATTCGAGAAGTCATTCTGACGGGATTGATTTTGAGTATATTCGTTTTGTTGACGTCTGGCTTTTTCATATTCTTCTCCGTGTTGCCAATCCTTTCCATATTTATCATATTTCTTCCTGTTTTCAGGATTACTTAAAACTTCGTTGGCCTCATTTATTGCTTTGAATTTTGTTTCAGCTTCTTTGTTATCTGGGTTTAGATCAGGATGATATTTCCGGGCTAGTTTCCGATAGGCAGTTTTAATCTCTGTTTCGGTGGCACCCTTCGAAATTCCCAAAATTTTATAATAATCTATGAATTCCATCTGTTAATTTTAATTTTTGTGCCTGTTTTTCAAATTGGGTAAAATCCAATTTCATGAAATTTTATCACCAATCCCACATGATGTTTATACTGAAATACAAAAATAGCCAAAAATTTTATGATACTGTTACTAAAACCAAAAGTGCTGGCGGTATTTTAGTTTCGTAGAAAAGGGCTTGGAATATTTTGTCTTTTTCATAAAATATCTAATTTTTTCTGAGGAATGTTGCCTAAAGGTTAATGCGATATACTGTCTTTTTTCGAACAAGTGGCTGTTAAGATTCGTAGGGACTTATTGCTTAAGCTTGAAGGTGCAATTGTATAGATTTTTCTTGAAAATGCTTTAAAGATTTGTGAGGCATCTTGAAGTAGGATTGAGATACCTAATGGCCAAAGAGTTCTTTGTTTGAATGAGAAATATTGAACATTGGTAAGGTGGCTTAATATTGTCCCTAATCTGTATTTCAATATTATCGATTCAATGAAAGGGAGTTCATTTTGTCCGCATTTGTAAGTACTGTTTTTAGTTTGAGCAAATACAATCCGCTAAAAGCAAAAACTACACCAGCCACTAAAAGTGCACTATTTTCATATTTATTATGGGAGGCTAATATGTATATTGCTCCAATAGTGACAGAAAGACCGATTAGAAATCTATAAAGAATTATTTGTGAATTTATATTCTGTTGTTTCAGTTCGAATAATTGAAAACAAAAAATTATTTCTGCCATGCCGTAGTATAGTAAGAAGAATATTGTTATATTAAAAAAAACCTCTATATCATTTGCCCAAAATAAAATAGCCAAGCCGTAAATGATCATTCCAATGGCATGCAGCGCGTGGTAATTCATAGGAATTTGTGAGTTTTTCATTTTAAAGGCTGTTGCAAAAGCAAATACTGCGCTCGAAAGTATTCCTATCGCAACAATATATTGAATTGCTCTTGTCGGGTAGTATGCCAATGATGATAGAACTGTGCCCGTTGCAATTATTAGCAAAGCGTAGATAGTTAATGCTTGATATTTTGTCATTTTATTTTGTTTTATTTTTAATTAGTTAATCGTTTTACTTGTTTATTTTAAATCAATTGAATGCCTGGTGCTTCTTGAAATTTGGTCTGTCAATTCCTTGAAAATCGATATTGTATATCCTCCGGGTCAAAAAAGATTTCCCAGATTTATGCTGGGTCTATTTCTTAACAAAAGTTTAAACCATCTGGCATCTTGATATTTATGAAAGGTTGAATCGTGTTTTTGGTTCATAATTTCTTTATTGAAATTTGATGAATTTTTCACCTTCGGTTAATGAGAAATCGCAATGCTTTGGTGACGCTATATACGTATTTCCACAATCAGGGCAAACATAATAGCTAGATGGTGAAGTTTTTAAGGTTTTGCTATTGATATCCGCTAAAACTTGTTCAAAAAACACTTTATGTTTTGCTTCGGTTTTCATTGCGTAAGTCAAACTCAAATATGCAATTTGATTTTCCGCGGTTTCTGCAGTTTTTAGAAAATCAGGGTACATTTTCTTTGCTTCATAGGCTTCATCCTTTATATCATTAGCTAAGTTTTCTTTTGTAGTTTTAACTTTATATTCTGGTTTGATGGTGGGAACTTTTGAGCCAGAATCCTCTATAACAGCTTTATGGTTTCTGGCATGAATATATTCAGCTGCAGAAACCGCGTTATAAAGCAAAGCAATGTAGTGATATCCTTCCTCCTCTGCTTTTTTTGAAAAGGCTTCAAATTTAGCAATAGCGTTCATTTCTCCTTTGTAAGCCGATTGCATATTTTCAATTGTTTTAGATTCAGCTTTCGTTCTCTCTTCGGCAGTTACTACCATGCTTTTGGGCTCATCGTAATTACAGCAAACTACCACTAAGCAGGTAAATGTTAAAATTGGAATAAATGTGAATTGCGACATTTTCATTTTTAACTGAATTGGATTGATCAAAATGTAAAATTCCGACTTTTATATTCATGTATCGTTACATCATAATTCTAATTGGTTACACAAATCATACATTTTTCTTAGTAGGGAGGGAGTTCGTTTTATGATTGCTTGCAATTTGTACATGGATGTTAGATTTTGCAAATGAACATTGATGAATTTTAGTTTCGACCCAACTAATTTTTTCACTAAAGCTACCCTAAATAAAAAGTCCGGTTTCTATTTCAGCCATTTCATTGTTCATTGATTCCGAATAAATACTGTAGGGGTTAACAAGCAGGCCTTTTAAATTATATTTTTCGGAAGAAATAGTATATATGAAACTTTGATTTTTAGTGCCTGGGCTTTCACCTTCCCGATAGTACTTATTGACAACAAACACATCGTGAGACACGATTAAATTTTCTTTACTATGTTGTATAAGTTTCTGATTCATATTGAAATTATCAGAATATCCTTGCTTCCTCAGCCCATAAATTGCTTTCAATAATGATGAATAGTTTTTCATTGAATTTTTTATATATAAAAGTTATGTTTAGGCCATTATTTTTGGCTCTCCATTTGTCAATAAGTCACTTACTTGATTCTTAAAATCTATATTAGATTGCGCCTGTAGTCAACACTATTATGTTTGATGAATATTGCACAGATCCATCTTGTTCGGCAGTAATAAATATTTTAGTTGGCTTTGCTGAAGATACTGTATTGAAAGAGGCATTCAGTTTTTTGGAAAGTTTGTTTGTGTTGCTCATGATTTGGCCTATATTCTTAGCATTTTCATTGCTTGATTCCATCCACACCACATAAGTTTTTTTGTTGCCATCTAAACGCTCCACTTCTGCTAAGTTGGATAGTGAAACCGAAATGTTATAATTTTTATTTCTGTCCATTTTTATTTTAGCGTACCCACGTGCTGCTGGCACAACTGAAGATGTAAGGAAATTAATATTTTTGCTACAGGAATTTAAAACAAGTAATGAAATTGTTAAAAACAATGTCAGCAATATCGATTTTGTTGCAGATAGGAGTTTCATGATTTTAATTTATTTATAGTTAAATTTAGGATACAAAGTTCTTCTTAAAAGCAACTGTGGGCATTATATAATTAACTATAATAGTTGTATCATTAACACATTTTGCAATCATTTACTGTTTGGACTGGGAAAATGAATTGTCTAACCAAAAAGCTGCATTGGTGACCCGAATTCTTCTACTAAATCTCTTGGTAATACTATATAGTTCACTCTAACTTGTCTTCATCCAAATCATGGTGATTCTCTCCGCCAAGACTATAATAATTGTTCTCTTCGTCCTCGCTTCCAATTTCTTCCATTTGGTTGTCCAATTCTGAGCCAGGTATGTCCAAGTCATTACCTGATATGTCCTCAAAGAAATCCTTTTCATTTCGTTTGTCTGGCAATTCGTTTGGCAGTATAGATTTAGATATATCTTCAGGATTGACATCTGTTTCTTCCATACCTTGGTTGAAGATGTCCTCGGATGGCGGATATAATGGATAACCTGGGAAATTATTTTTTCCTTTATTTTTTGATTTCATGTCTATTGCTTTTTTAGTTGATGTGAAAAATAATTTTTAATTTTTTAAAATTTTAGGCAGTAATGATAACTTTCATTGATTTTTCTTTTACTGGATTGCCAAAGACTTCATAGGCCTTTAGAATTTCTTCTAATTTAAAATGATGGGTAATTAATTTCTTTGGTTTCAATTTGCCTGAGACTACAGTTTTTAAAAGCATAGGAGTTGTGTTGGTATTTACCAGACCCGTCGTTACTGTGATATTTTGCATCCACAATTTTTGAATTTGCAAATTCACAATGCTTCCATGTACTCCAATATTGGCTAAGTGACCCCCTGGACGAAGAATGTTTTGACAAATATCAAAGGTTGTTGGCAGCCCAACGGCTTCGATAGCTACGTCAACCCCATCTTTTGTCTCTTTCATTATTCTTTTTACAGCATCTTCCTTACTTGTATTTATAGTGTCGGTTGCGCCGAATTTTTTTGCTAATTCCAGCCGGTTTTCATCTAAATCAATCATATATATTTTTGATGGCGAATAAAATTGAGCCGTCAACAGGGTCGACATTCCAACAGGTCCTGCTCCAACAATGGCAATGGTATCTCCAAGCTTTACTGTTCCATTTATTACACCAATTTCATGTCCAGTTGGTAAAATATCACTCAACATTACTAATGCTTCTTCATCTGCTCCGGTTGGTATGGGGTAGAGGCTATTATCAGCATGGGGTATGTTAACATATTCAGCTTGTGTTCCGTTGATTGTATGACCCAATATCCAGCCACCATCTTCGCAATGTGAATACATTTGTTTTTTGCAATATTCGCATGATCCATCTGAGGTAATACAGGAAATAATAATATGATCACCTTTTTTGAAATTTACAACAGCGGAACCTACTTCTTCTACAATTCCCACACCTTCGTGTCCCAATGTTGTACCAGGTAAACAGGTAGGAGTCTTGCCATGTATGATTCCCAAATCGGTACCGCAGATAGTAGTTTTAGTGACTTTTACAATTGCATCAGTAGGTTTTATGATTTTGGGTGTAGGAATCTCTTTCAATTTTATCTTGCCTGAACCTAAATACACCAAGCCTTTCATTGTTGATTTCATTTTATTTTTGTTTAGTGATTAGTAGTTTACTTAAATCAAATCCTTTTTCTACCAATCGGTTTGTAATTTGGTTATAGCTGAGATCATTCATTTTTGGTGTTCTTGAAAGTATCCACAAATATTTTTTGTTGGGATGGCTTACTACAGCATAACTATAATCATCCGCCAAGTCGATAATCCAGTATTTGCCCTTGAATGGCCATAAGAACTGAACCTTTAACTTCGCATTTCCTGAATTTTCATCAGCAAATACTTTGCCTTTGATGTATGATGGCTTACCGTTGACAGAATCTTTATTACACCTATTTTCAACAACCAAGAATCCTTTATCCGTAGGAGTGTATTCTGCTGTAGTGCAGGTGCATCCTTTTTGAAATCGCTGCGGATAAGATGCAATCTCATACCATTTGCCGGCATACCTTGTAAGGTCTACTTGAGGGACTGTTTGTATAGTTTGTGCAATGATGTTCATCATAGCAATTATGCAAAAAGAAAGCATTAATATTATTCTCTTCATTTTTGTCGATTTCCTTTACAATAATTATAAAACGCAGTTTAAATTATTTTCTAAGAATTAAACGAAAGTATGATCTGCTATCACTTCGCTCATGGCCAAACCCCAACGTGGAATTTTACCACCAAGTGTATAATACATTTGTTTGAATCCCATTTTGAGTGCGTAGGGTGCAATTCCCATTTCCAAGTTACTTTCTTTTTCTCCCCACCACTCATCGGTTCGCACATAGGAACCCTCGATACCGCCCATATCGCACATACACAATAGCTCAAACTCCATTGGCTTGACATCACCTTGAATGAGACCTATTTCCTTGCCTAAGGTTTTGGCCAACACTTCAGCTTCCATGTGTCCTAATGAACCGATTTTGGGTACAGTAATGGAAGCAGCATCACCAACCGCAAAAATATTTTGGTAGTCTGGATTTCGCATGTGCAAATCAGTGATTACAAACCCCATGTCATCTGTAAAAGGTAATTCTTTTAAAAAAGTATGCGCTTGCCAGTCAGGAAATAGTATGGCAATCTCTGCCTCTTGTGTTGATCCATCATTGAATTCCACACCGCCTTTATATACTTTTTTGATGCCATTGGTATTTGCTTGATAATTGTATCCCATGTTGACCATCATGGGTACCAATTTGCTTGTAATTGTTTCTCCAGCATCTTCAGCGATTAGTTTAGAAGGTGTAGAAAGAAAAATAGATGAGGTATTCCCTTTCTGATTTTTCTCTAACCAGTGTGCCAACGAAAATACCATTTCAATGGGAGGACCCTCGCAGGCAGTTAAAGCTACAGGCAAATTCTTAGGTAATCTATCACTCTTTCCCTGATGAAATATGTCAGACGTGACAGCAATTGGACCACCTTTGTATTCTTTGTGTAAATAATGCCTCAAACGGTTTCCAAGAAATGCATCGGTTACGCTATGACCATATTCACTAAACCCATCTATTTTATCATAAGCCAAACGATTACCAAGTGCTACAATCAAATAATCGTAGTTCATTTTACGGGCGGGATGTCCAGAACGTCCATTTGGTTGATAGATAACTGTATTTGTATCGGGATCAATGGTTGTGACTTCTGCCTGAATAAATTCACTTCCGTGATGTTCCAAAAAGGACATGAACTTGAATTGTAAGTCTATAGCAGGATTGATGTTTGCCAAAACTTGCAAAGGAATATTGGGTACAAAGGTTAGGAGGGATTTGCGGTCGATAATGGTAATATCCGCTTTGCCTTTGACCTCAGCATACACCTGTCTAGCTGTGGTTAGTCCAGCAAAATTGCAACCGAGAATAATAATATGTGGCTTTTTCATAATTGTACTATTTCAGCTTTGGTAAATTATTAACCTTTTCTAAAGAAAGTTTTTTTAGGCAGAAGAACCAATCATAACAAGTAACTCCAGCTTCTTTGGTTTCCATTCTGTTTTTAGCAACACCACACGACCCAGCCGTTGGCACAATGACATCATCTCCAGGCTGCCAATCTGCAGGCGTTGCCACACTAAATGCATCAGTAGTTTGCATGGCTATTAGTGCTCTTTTCAATTCATCGAAATTTCTACCAATTGAAAGGGGATAATATATTAATGCACGAACTATGCCTTTAGGGTCAATAAAGAAGACTGCTCTTACTGCTTTGGTAGAACTTTCTCCTGGCTGTATCATGCCGTACTTTTTGGCAATATTCATTGTGATGTCTTCAATCAATGGAAATGCAACTTCCATATTTTTCATGCCCTTAAATTCAATCTTTTCTTTGATGGTTCTTAACCAGGCAATGTGGCTATAAAGTCCGTCAATGGACAAGCCAACCAATTGACAATTAAGGGCCGTAAATTCAGGCTCTCGCTTGGCGAAGGTCATAAACTCTGATGTACAAACTGGCGTAAAATCTGCCGGATGACTAAATAGAATTATCCACTTGCCTATGTAATCAGCAGGGAAATTAATCTCACCTTGTGTAGTGATTGCCTTAAATTCTGGAGCCTTATCTCCAATTCTAGGCAAGCTCATGATTTCGTTTTCTTGATTTTGTTCCATTGTTTGTTTTTGAGAATTGATAATAGCGCTTCAAGAGGCTGGTTGCGATTTAATGTCTACTTATTTTTAGAGTTTGAATGACGAATTTCTCTTGTTCATTCGAAAATATCAGCCCATTAAAGTTCAACTAATGCGAAGCGAAAAATGATAAAGTTTTGAAAAACGAATAGGCACAATAGCCTAAAAACATGGATATTATACCTATTCGTTTCATTCTCTTCATTTGCTGCCCAATCTCTCTTCCTAAGCAATCATTCTGATTGGATTAAGGCTAATATCGGTGTCAAAATGATGGAATTAAAATCCGTAAGCAACTCCGAAGTTAAGATTGATGAGGCGATTTTTGAGTTCAGGATTGGATCCTTTGCTAACGTTTAATAAGCCATGTGTGTAACCTGCATCAAAATTAAACCAAATCAAATCAGACAATCTGTAATTAAAGCCGACTCCCAATAGCAAACCAATATCGAAAGATTTATAAAGGTCTTTGGAATTGTATGTCACTTCGCTGCTACCAAATTTTGACTTGGATTCACCGCCCACTAAAAATGCTAATGAAGGTCCAGCAAAAAGTTTCGGTCGAAAATCATCATTCATCTTTCCAAAGTAGTAATTGAATTCAAGTGGTATCCGAATATAATTCAACTCATGGGTGTAATTGTTGTTACCAATTTTAGTAATTGAGCCCTCCTGTGAATATAGCAGCTCAACACCTAAGCCTGAATTTTCAAAAATGCTATAATTGTAAAGGATTCCAAAGTTGAAAGATGGGCGAGCGCCGCTATTTTCAGAAAATCGTGCAGAATTGAATCCAACTGTTGGACCAATTGAATTAGTTTGTGACCGCAAACCTGTTGCGATGCCTAGCATTACGATTGCAAATAGAAATTTTTTCATAATTTTTTTAAGTTTAAATTTTAGATATTTTGTTTTATTTCTTCTTTATTTTGTTTGTCTACTTTCTTTACTTTTCGATTGACAGAATTATCAACTTCTTTTTCAATTTTAATTGTCCTTATGCAATTATTATCTTTTGGAAATTTGTAAATAGTATCCAACAACTCAATTTTCGAGGTATTAATTTCTTCTTTTTCATGATTTTTATTTGATGGTGACCACTGATTCAGAGATGATCTTGGTTGTTACAGAATTGGCAATGGCACAAGCTTTTTCACTCATTTCCAGTAGTTTTTTAGCTTTCGCTTCATTTTGATTGGCGGGTATTACCAGTGTGGGTTTAAGAAAAATTTCAGTTACAAAATACTTTCCTCCTAATTTCTGGATTCGGCCTTTTGCATTACTGTCAAAACTTATGAATTTGAATTTGGAGTTACCTGCAACCAATAAAAATGTTGACATCAAACAAGAATTCATAGCCGCAACAAATAGGTGTTCAGGAGTCCATTTTTCCTTCACCCCGTTTGGAAATTCAGGCGGAGTATCAACTTCTATATTACCTGGTATTTGTGGCGAACTCAGTATCCCTTGAGAAGCGTAATCCCATTTTAAATTTACCTCGTAGTAATGTGTGTCGGTCATGTGTATATAGTTCAAAAAAGCGAATGGGTTGCCCCTTTATTATTTAATTTGTTTAAGTCATCTTAGCAAGATTTCATATCCAGCGTCGCATCGTTTTACATTCACCATGCACTTGTTTTAGAATCAAAGCTTTTCATTTCTTGTTTTTAATATATAATATTCTCCGTTTCGCAATGTTATTTCTTTAAAATTGTACTCTCCAATAAAACTTCTTGCAATTCTGTTTTGAGCTTCCATTAATCAGAGCTAATTGCCCATAAAATTTTTCAACAAAAGCACTAGTATAATCATTGAATAAGATTTCTTTTTCTTTGATATGCACAATTTACCATCTAACTGAGTTTTCAAAAATGCTTTGCAATTGTGAATTCAATTTTAACTTTATTTATTGTTGTTAATGAATTGATTTGACAATGTGAAGGTGCGATCATTCTAAGGAATGCTTATTACATAATTATGCAAAGAAGTTGCATGATTCACACTATGGCGCTAGGTAAAAATTTGCTGTAAGGCCTATATTGCCTTAGGTAATAGATGTATTGTGCTTCGGCTAAAATCGATGACAGTTAATTATAGGTAAAAAAATACAAATCGGTGAATTTTGATTTTGGGATGAATGAAAATCTTTGATTGTGTTATCTCGTCACACTCTACAAATTTTTGGAAAAAAAATTTCGTCGATTCAGCGTTTACCGCTGAACTTGGGTTAAATCCAAAATAAATTAGCCAAAACCAAAAAAGCCCACAAACACCGTGGTACTTGTGGGCTTCAACAAACAAACATACTATGAGAAAACCGAGTCAAATATAGAACAGGTTTGATCTAAAGATTAGCCCAATCTAGGCAGTGACATTGATCAATGGTAAACGGTAGGATTGAACTATGGAATGGTCACTCATTTCATTCAAATAATAATCTAATGTGGGTGTGTGTTTGATGATTGGTTTCGCAATAAATCTATTTCATTGGCAATTTATTTACTTAACCCAACTTGACTTAATTACTACTTAAATATTCCCTACAAAACCTGTAGCTGATGTACTCTGGTACCTTGTCATAAAATATACCAATTGGCACATCGTTGACACTAAGTGTTGAAAAAGCAGATTTCAACTGATCCTCCAAGTAGATTTGATTTTGTGCCATGACGCTGGAGATTAAGCATAGTAAGACTAGACTGAGAAGTGTAAGTTTCTTTATTGTTTAGTTAATTTAAATGGTTATTAAATAATACGATGTTTAAGTTTATTTATCCTACATGTTTGCCACTATTTAATTTCGGTGTAAGAGTTTGAATTTACCGTTTTTAATGTATGTGGTATCTGTAGGATCCTTACTGATAACAACAAAACTAAACTTGCCTTCAATTAGTCTAAGTTTAATATTGAATTAGTCTATAACTATTTGCTTATCAGGTTCATAGGAGGTATCAATTATGAATTTTTTGTTAATTTTACCACACTTGAACAAGACAAAATAGTTTGAGGTGGAAATTTATTTGGCACAATATTCACTCCTCCAGAAGTCGAGGATTTTACCATATTGATCCCGCTCTTTGGTCCGATATTCCCAGCATACATCGCTAACCCGCCATTAATATCTGATTCTGGAAAAACAAACAATCCACAGGATCACACCCAAAAAGTGGATCATCTTCACAAGTAGCAGTCCATTGGACTCCATCAATGGTGCAGGTCATGTGGTTGCAGTTATCTGTGCAGCCGGTTAGCGATGGAGAGGATGAGTTATCGAATGATAAGGTTACAGTCATCAACACCAAAGTGAGCATTAAATAATTCATTCTAGTTGACTTTTTTACATAATCGAAATTGATTTCACAAAGTTCAAGCTTACACGATTAAAAAAATGGACAAGTTTGTCCATTTGGGTTTTTTAATGGACAGTATTTGTCTAGTTTTATCCTTTTTTACACGTTTTTCTACTTTTTTGTGAGATAATGGTCAAGTTTGTCCTTTGAGAGCCTTTTTTTCTCAATGCCAAAAGGCACTCAATAACCCTTGTCTATTACACCTTATATTTTATAAGCGCTGGAATGGCAATGTCTGCAAATTAATGTGCTACATTTTACTTTCTGTCTTCTATCTAATGAATTTAGTCGCAACAAGCATATTGGTATTAGGTCATTCTTGTCTATAAATTAAAAAAGTCTCCACCAAAGATAGTTTTGTTCCACTAGTTTGGTATTGAACGATGAGAAATTTGTTCATCTGAAACTATAAATGTCGTTCCTTTTGATAGCCTTATTGTTTCAACGTGCTTCAATCCGCTTTCGAATTCTCCTTTCAAGCAATAAACTATCTGTCCGTTTTGGCACCAATGGTTAACAAAATGATTTTCTGAATATTCAACGATTAGAATATAAGGTCCACCAATTTGGGTGGTTTGCCAAAATGATGTTCCCACATCTCTTTAAGTTCTGTATTCTTAACAGTTGTCCAGTAGATTGTTGCCACAGTTTAACCACAATTTGTTTACCGTACTCAGATTTTTGTTCTTTCAGAACTTCATCATTAGTTCAATTACCAATATTCTTGTAAAGTAAATTAAAAGTACCTTTAATTGTAAAGTTTAATTGCTATTTGCTTTGGTTTATGCGCTTTTAAATTTCATCGACAAATCCTTTGTTTGTTTGAACTTCTTTCTTTATTATAAGTCAAAGGATTTTAATAGAAAAAAATTGAATCATCAAACTACTCCCCACCAAAACTATACCTCACGCCCCATAAATTTCTAAGAATCAAAGAATCTGGACTTAAGTCATTAATAGCAAGCCATTGTGGTGTAAACTCAATTACAAATGCTAATCTTTTCATTTCCTGAAATGGGAAAATATGAAGCTGCACTGGCATTTGAAAAGTATTCACTTCTTCATTAAAGATATTGCCATTCACCCCCACCCCAAGCCTGATTTGATGATATTTTTTTGGTGCAAATCCATAATAGAATTGGACTTCCATGTCGCTTTCATGAAGAATATTGTTAGTATATATCCGAAACTCACCACTAAGTTTTTTGGACAACTTTGTTTCCGCTCCTAAAGCAAAAGTCGAGTAAGCTGTTAAGGACAATTGGGCATTTGCAGATAATGTACAAAAGCAAACAAAAAGAACTAAAAGATTTACCGTTTTCATAATTAATATGATTTATTCCTTCAAAGATAAGTTCTTTTTCTAAAGATGTAAATATTTCACCACCCCCATTGGGTTTGTTATTACTTGTCGAGTCTGCAGTGGGTGTTAAATCCAAATTTCTTTTAGTGTTTACAATTCCTACAACTATCATTTCAGGAATTACATAAGAACCGCTCAAATGATATACAATTCCTGCATAAATATGAAAAAAATGATTCTCCATCCAGTAAATAAACAACAGGATATTTTGCTTAGAATTATAGGTTTAAAGAGCCAAATCCAAAGGGCTATACTTCAATTAAGCCAAATCCAAAATTTAGAAATCAAATTAGAATTCAATAAAATTGGATGTCTTAATATCACTCTAATGAAGCCATTTTATTCTCTAAAATTGAGGTTTTGTGTTTTTGAATTGGTTATGCAACATCTTTTTCTCTTTTAGGCTGCCCTTCTTTCCGCCAAACCATTTATCATAGGTCTAACTTTTCAACAATTCAATTATTTTAGTGTATAATATTCTTTCGTCAAGTGGTTTAGAAACATAATCATTCATTCCAACGGCTTTGCATTTTTCTACATCCACTGTGGTTACATCGGCTGTTAAAGCAATGATTGGAATATTTGATTTCATCGTGTTGCGAATATACGCTGTGGCTTCAAACCCATTCATTTCGGGCATCTGCAAGTCCATCAAAATAATATCGTAAGTTTCTGTTTTTAGTTTCTCAACTGCAATTTTACCGTTATCCGCAATATCATATTTGAATTTGAAATCGTCTAATATTATCTTCATCAATAATTGATTGAGTTTAACATCTTCAACCACTAGTATTTTTAT
>Ga0136636_10000211_pt1 | contig 26858 bp, 27 predicted proteins | sample AntDrymUQ8522106_2_FD_104653 | JGI IMG/M metagenome (GOLD analysis project Ga0136636, IMG submission 104653) | Polar desert sand microbial communities from Dry Valleys, Antarctica - metaG UQ852 (21.06) | ecosystem: Environmental > Terrestrial > Soil > Desert | place: Antarctica: Dry Valley... | reverse complement strand
CTCAGTTTTTGATTCAAACTGGCACTTCCTACGTTGTCAGTATTGCCTTCGACTCTAATTCTTGTATTACTAAAAGCCTTGGCAATATCTGTAAATTGAAGGTCGATCAAAGTTTTAGAATTTTCATCCAACTTGAACTGACCGGATGCAAATGAAATTGAAACTGGCTTGGCAGAAAGTTCTTGACTCATTTTATCAGCCTGAGTAGGGGCAGCAAAAGCTTTTTGCCCTTCTGGATCAAAGCCTGGTCCTGTAGGTAAATTAGCAGCACTCATTGCAGCACCATACGCCATAACGCGCCAATTGGGGCGATTGGCTGGAGCCATGTTTAGGTTTTGATAAATATTTCCCATTTTGGTGTAAAGAAACTCGCCTGTTATTCCTTTGAAATCGGGATTCTTGCCAAAGAAATTCATATTGTCACCATGTGTGGTCAAACGAACATTATTGATACTGGCTGCCATATCAGCTTCAGAAAGTGTTGTCGCTTTTGCCATCAACCTTGCTGCCTTTGCTCTTGCAGTAGAAGAGGTATTGATTTCTGCTGCGGCTTTCATCCAACCTTCATAAAACTTAGCTAGTTTGGCTGAATTCTTATCGACGTATGATTTCTTTGCCATGTAAACATCGGCAATGATATTAGAAGCTTGACGGGTGCTTTGAAGCACTTTGGAGCCTGCTACTTCACGCACACAAATATCATCATCTGGGCTCCAAACTACCGCAGCATCTACCTGGCCGCTTTTGAATGCAGTGGCGGCATCAATTGCACTTGGAACTTCCTTCACCTTCACATCTGATAATTTCAAATTAGCTGCTTCGAGCATCCATAATAGGAAGGTCATTGAGGGTGTACTTGGCGTAACGGCCACTGATTTTCCTTTCAAATCATTGAATGTGTTGATTCCTCTTTTAGCAACGATTGCATCTCCTCCACGAGACCAATCACATTGCAATACCACTTGAGGATTATAAGAACCTAAACCTTCCATTTCTGTTGCCATTGCACTGACTTCATTGCCCAGCAAATCCACTTGATCTGCTTTCCATGCATTACGACTTGCATCGAAATCGTCTATCAATTTGAATTCTACTTTAATGCCATATTCTTTGAAGAAACGACTATTTTCTGAAGCTTCAACTCCTTCATTGAAATAAACCCCGGGAGCATAACCTCCCCATGTAAACATTTGAACAGTGATTACATCATCCGATTTAGACGAACTACCTGAGAAAACGCCATTGCCATTTTCCTTAAGTTGCTGATCTCCTTGCGTTTTTAATTCCTTACCATATTCCGTATTGTTGATGAAATACCTGGCCGCAAAAAACACCACACCCAAAATAAGGGCAGTGATGATTATTTTAGAAAAAGTAGTTAACCTTGCCATAGTTTTTAGTTTGTTTTATTATTAATCGAATAATGAATCGTATTGATTGGTTCGGCCTTGGAGTTCAGCATGTTTCATCGGCGCATTGAGATCTAGTTGTTGGGAATCATCCTTAGAATCTTTTAAAATCAACTCTTTTGCATCACCCAAAAGCAGAGAAGTACCTTCCTTTTCCCACTTTTCAAGCATCTTCAAACCCTCCTCTTCAAATATGCCATTTTGAAGGTCAACACTATCCATAAATCCACTTGAAACCTCCATAAATCGTTCCATTTCGCCAACTTTTTTGCTGACATCGTCCGCTATTGCTTCCAAAGCCATGTCAAACATTTGCTTCTTGTCAGGATCACCAGATATAACACTCATGGCAGATTTCATTGCTGAATGTCCACCCATAAGCGCTTCACGCTCCTGTGTTTTTACTTCTACTTGATCTTTGATGTCTTCCTTAAGAATTTCAGAATTCTCATACATTTTAGCTAAAACCCGATATAGGATTTCCATTTTTTTGTAGAGATCCTCCAATTTCATGTTTGAATCTTGCAATCTACCAGCTTTCCTTGATTTCAAAATCATGATGGATTGCTTATTGGTATCTTTTGCCTGAGAAGCCATGTTTAAATTGCTTTCAATTTCACGCTTGTTATTGAAAATAATTTCACGCAATTTATGCATCTGTCCCCTCAACTTACCAATCTGCTTCGACATTTTGGATAAGTTGTCCTCCAAGCTATCAATATAACTTTTCAGAATACCGATGGGGTCAATTTGAACAAATATGCCCGTAATCCAGCGCATGATGTTCTTATAGGAGTAAAAAAACAGATTCCGCATTCTTGGATCCAAAACCATATAAATTAGAGCCGCTAAAGCAATAGCCATTGCGCTCAAGTACAACAAATTGGAAGCTAAGCTAATTAGTATAGGTAGTGTTTTGTACAACAAGTAACCGCCACCCAATGCCAATCCAGCCATGAATAACAAACCTGTTACTCCTTCCGGTTTCTGCCAATAACTCTTAGGTTCAAAATTCGCCATGTTTTCTTACTATTTTAAGTATTGTTTGATTTTATTAATATCACCCTGAATTTCTGTCTGAATGAACTCATAGCTTGCTTTGAAGGCTCCAGAAGTTTCTGAGATTTTGGTTTCAGCTTTACCTACGGCTTCCTGAATACTTTGTAATTTTGTTTTTTCTTCAGCAATTCTTTTTGCCAGTTCTGCTATCTGGGATTCCATTTGTTTAACTGAACCTTCTATGTTGAGCTTTTCATTTGCTCTATCAGCTATTTGTTTCTTTTTCTGAATGGCTAAAGATTCGTTGAATTTGGCATTTTCAGCATTGAGTACATCTAGATAATGTTTGGCTGATTCTAAAATTTTGTTCGTGGTTGCACCCATAGTTTGAGCAACTGCAAAAGCCGACTGATAGCGAGTAGCCTCATCCATAGTCATTTTAACCAATGATTTGACCGATTGCCTAAATTCCATATAATCGAAGCCATCAATGTTTTGTGCCCCCAAAGCTTCCAATAGAATATTTGTATATTTTTCGTCTGGGTTACCAGAACTGTAAGTAGGTGTTACAAACGTATTGGTGGTAGGTATCGGAGATGGACCGGATAACGAAGGACCTGTTTTTACTGAGGGTTCAATAGTTGTGGCAGAGTCCGCGTTAGGGTCTTGGTGCACGAAAATTGATTTCAAATTTTTAAAGAAGGTCATATACTTTTTGTTCTAATGGACAAATGTACAAATCAGATTGTTCCTATCCATACATATAAATCGATGAAATGATTATTGTAATCGTCGAAAACTAAAAATGAGTGTTGTGGAATTCAATCACCGATGGATTTACAATAATATCCCTTGGTTGGATGGGGGCTTTCAGGTAAATTCCTCCGAGTGTTCTGCACCTTGAAAGTGCAACATAAAGCTGGCCATGTTCAAACATATTTTGTCTGTTGTCAATCCCGACCATATCAAAGGTCTTTCCCTGGCTTTTGTGAATGGTTAAGGCCCAGGCTAATCGCAATGGGTATTGTGTAAAGCTTCCAGTTATTTCATGACCAACCTTATTACTGTCATCGGTATTGATTTTATATTTATACATTTCCCATGTGATAGGAGTTACTTCGACCTCAGCTTCATTGGATTGGTTGTCAAGAATTTTTACTTTGATGTTGTCTTTGTTTAAGGCGGTTATGATCCCTAAGGTTCCATTGACATAAAATTTATTGGGATCGTTTTTGACGAACATAACTTTTGCACCAATCTTTAATTTAAGCTGAAAATCAGTTGGTAGTCGTTTCTCATCAAAATTGCCTGAAATAGTACCAGTGTAAGATCGCTCTTCACCAACCAACCGCTCCATTTCAATATTATTGATTTTCTCAACAGCTTGATTTCTTCCTGCCAACACTATAATTTGAGACTTGTCTTCGGGCATCTTAACCCTTTCGTTGAGTTGTTCCAAATCATCCCAATCATACGAGTTGGTGCGAATATTGTCCAATATTGAAATAAAATTACGTTCTTCCTGTCGGTAAACCTTGGTCAACTCCTTGTATTCAAACCCAGGGTGATATTTCATGACATTCGAATCAAAAAAGAATGGACTGGGGTAGTGATTCTTGAAATACCAACGTTCTTCTTCTGTTGCAACAACTGGTGGTAACTGAAAAAGATCCCCAAAAAATAACACTTGAACCCCACCAAATGCCAAATCATTGCCACGGTGAATTCTGAGGCTTTTATCAATACCATCCAGCATGTCAGCCCTCACCATTGATATCTCATCAATGATTAAAGTATCCAACTTCTTGAATAAGGCTGATCTATTTGATTTCCTAATTTCCGCTGGGGTTATAAGACGTCCAGGAAATCCAAAAAAGCTGTGAATGGTTTGTCCTTGCACATTCAGTGCAGCAATCCCTGTTGGTGCAAGTACTGCAATGTTTTTCTTGCTCGTTTGTCTGAAAAGCTGTAAAAATGTAGATTTTCCTGTACCTGCCTTGCCTGTTATAAAAATCGATTTGTCCGAATTTTCAAGCCAAGACAAGTTTTCATTGTATTCGGGATCTAAAACTAATGGTTCAAATGTATTCAATGAAGCTATTATAGAGGCTTGGTAAATACGAGATAAACGGGGAAGTGGTCACTGTATCCATTTATGTAGGTATTGTTGTCAAAGGTACGGAATGGATATCCCACAAAATTGCCGGATTTTTGAATTAAGAATTTCTTATTAAATATTTCCGTTTTATAGAGTTTATAACCACCGCCAGTTCCTTTAAGGAGACCATAGCTGATGACTATTTGATCAAACAAACTCCAAGCATCATTGTGTGCAAGTGTACCTCGACCAGCTTTGAATTCAGGAAGCATTGGGTTGTAAAGCTCACCAGGCCTAACCTTTTCGACACTGCCTTTTGCTTTTAGGTGATGCTTAAGACTTGGATCAGTTGGGTCGTCATTGAAATCACCCATTACAATAAAATTAACATCAGGATTAGCTTGAGCCAAAGAATCGAAAATCATTCTGCATTTTGTGGCAGCTGCATTGCGCAGGGGAGCAGAACCAGCTTCACCACCACGACGAGAAGGCCAGTGATTGACTAAAACATGAACTTCATTTCCGTCCATTTGTCCTGTAACATGCAAAATATCGCGAGTATATACTCTGTTGCCAGTAGCTCCATAGATAATTAGTGGAACAGATTCAGCGCCAGTAACTGTAAAATATTTTGCTTGGTACAGTAGTCCAACATCGACTCCTCTTTTATCAGGAGAGTCAAAATGTACAATTTTGTATTGGCGTGAAATAAGGGCAGGTTCTTTGACCAAATCCTCAAGCACACTTCTATTCTCAATCTCTGAAACACCTAAAATACCAACTCCATCTGGAGATATTTCGGCACCCAATTCGGATATGACGCGCGCCATATTGTGCAATTTGTCTTTGTATTTTGCACCTGTCCATGCGTTCTTACCACCAGGCAAGAATTCTTCATCCAAAACTTCAGGAGCATCTATTGTATCGAAGAGGTTTTCAAGGTTATAAAAACCGATCAGCGATGCCTTAGCAGATTGAGCATAAACGCTGTTGCAATTGAATAAGATTAGCGCAATTAAGAGTTGGAAATATTTCATGCCACAAAGTTAGAAATAAGGTGGAGTATTCAGGAATTCTGGATGTTAAATATGGATTAAATGATTCCAGCAGATGCTAAAGCTAATGTCAAGGGGTTTGATTGAATGTATTAATAGAATAAGGCATAAATTGGTTCTATGTGCAATTTCTCGATCTTTCTCAATAAAATACACCTTTATACATTACCATGGCAATCCACATCAAAAAACAAGAATCATGAAAAAGGCTCTTCCTATTAATTCTCATATTTAGGCAGAGATTTTTAAGGTTTTTGCTTTATCGAATTCAGTCTTCAAAATATAATTAATTTAATCCTTTGAATACTATGCTGTATGCATATTTAAACCAAGAAAAAATTGAAGCAGCACCAAACAGAAAAGCTTTATGTCCGCTTTGCAATAAAGAGGTTTTTGCTAAGTGTGGGGAGATAAATATTTGGCATTGGGCTCATCTAAGAGGCGACTCTTGCGCTTTAGGTGATGATGGCGATCCCAATTATGAACCTGAAACTGAGCGGCATAAAAATTGGAAACTAGTTTTTGAAAAAGAATACTCTGAAATAATTTTAATAAAGGATAACAAAAAACATATTGCTGATATAAGAACAAAAAAAGTAGTAATTATCGAATTACAAAATTCACCTATACCTGCAAATATCATTTCCAAACGTGAGGAATTCTATGCGGAAAGAATGTTGTGGATAATAAATAGTGCCAAATTTGTAAATTCATTTAAAGAAAAACAAAAAGTGGCTCGTGGTGCCGAAATTCTTATCGGTAAACACGTTTACACACCACAGTATGAATTAATAGATGGATTCCTCATTGATATATTTTCCAAATTGCCCCAACCATTGCCATCTAGTCAATGGTATCAATTTGAATGGCAAAATCCTAAGAAATCATGGCAAAAGGCAAAAAGGCCTATTTTTATTGATTTTGGAGGCGATACTTTAATTTGGATATTGAAAAATATGGGAGAAAACACAGGAATTTTTACCAAAGTACCAAAAAAGAACTTTATAAAAAAATATGAAGGAAATCTAGAACTTAGCCATTTAGTTATCAAGCAAACTCTCTAAAAAATAATAAATCATCAAACTATTATAAATTTGCTTTCGATAAAAGCTGAATTAATTTTACAAATCCCTACTTCCAAAAATAAACCTCGTAATTTCTTGGGTTAAAGGCGAAGTACCAGTTGCCATCTTTCCAGCTGCGTTTGTAAGCCAACAGATTGCGACTCTTGACATTCTTCATGACTTCTCTTTTGTTCCACCATGGTTCGTTGCAATCATAAACCAAGCTATTAAAAAGTTCTTTATCGGGGGCGTAGGACATGGTCGCCATGAATGCTTGCCACTCAATCAAACTAGGTAATCTAAATATTCCGTTGTAATGTTTGCCAGTATTATCGGGAATGGCCGTTAAGCCGATAGCCGTTTTAGGCATAAAGGGCGGTAATTTTACAGGTATTAAGTCACTCGTTGGTTTACTGAATGATAATTCTTTTAGGGTGTCAATCTTGGTAGTATCAACAGGATTTTTTTTGTTGGCTTGTGCTACTTTGTCATTCTTACATGCTTGAAAAAGAAGAATTGTCAACAACAATAAGGAATATCTCATAAAATTTATTCTAATGACAGCTATTAACGAATAGTTCTGCGCGGTGTTTCAATCCAGCATGATTTACTCATGAAATGCTCATATCCTTATATTTTCACGAAAAATGTCTTTGGTTTTGATTCAATGGCTAACTTTGTGCTTTACAACATGATATTAGGTGTCAGGACTCGCATTAAATAATCAGAATAAATTACCCTTTGGAAAGTACCTTTTGCAATCTGATGATGCATGGTGGCTATCTGAATTAGATGGTAATATTGGTGGAATTCGTCCAATGAGCAAAGGTTTAAATGAAATGGAATCATTGGGACAATGCCGCATTGTGGCCAATACATTTCCTTATTGTCTTGTGCCACAAGGACTCTACGAGCCTCTTCATACCAGTGCATATTTGAATCAATTAACCAATATTGATCAAAATGATCAAGTATTTGCAGGGCCCATGCCGTCAGATGAATGTGTACTGATCTTTTCCTCCAATATTAAAAAATCCAGTGAACCTATTGATATTGTGCATGTTACAGAGTATTTGCTAGAGTTAAGCAAGAAGCAATCTGGACATTCTATAACCTTATGGTTTGGTGCTCGTGAATTTGATATTGTCATTCGGGATCAAGGACAGCTACTTGCTTTAAACAGATATCAATTTCAGTCAGGGGCTGATGTATCTTATTTTACACTTGCCTTAGCAAATAAATTCAATTTTCATCAACAAGCTTGTAATATTGGTTTTGGTGGAATGATCACTGAGCAATCTGATATTGTTGATCATTTGCGTAAGTTCTTTGCAAATGTATTCGCACTTCAATTACCTCAATTAAAGTCTGATTCAGCTATTCCTGCTCAGATTCATAGCCTGCAACAATTGATTGCTGCGTGCGCATAATTTCGGGAAAATTCAAGGGGAGAAAATTTCAACCCAAGGCCGACAACTGGCCTACACGACCTACTACCGATGTCGCAAAAGAAGGATTGTTCAATATTTTGAACAATAGGATAGACTTTGAATCGGTAAGATTTTTGGACTTATTTGGTGGAACAGGTTCACATGACCTTGAAATGTTATCACGTGGTTGTGTTGACGTAACTTATGTGGACAAATTTAGACCAGCTGTTGCCTTCATTACTCAACTGATGAAAGAATTGCAGTTGGATCAAATGGCTACTATTGTTTGTAATGATGTCAAAAAATTTGTAACTTCACAGTCCGGTCAGTGGGATTATATTTTTGCAGGTCCACCATATCCGCTTCCTTGGCTGGATGAAATACCCGATCTGATATTTGATAATCAACTTTTGACACTCAACGGCTTGTTTGTATTGGAACACAACCCGGATCATAAATTTGATAAAAATCCACATTTTTTGGAACTCAGAAAATATGGAACAACTTATTTTAGTTTCTTTGTAAATGAAAGCAATGAGGATGAAGATTAGTTTAATATTGGTTTTCTTTTATGTAACGCACGTTGGGTTGGTTCACTGCCAAAACAACAACCTTACAGGCGTGTGGGAAGGTACACTCACTCAAGAAAAAGGAGGCTATAAATCCAGTTATCCTATTACAATCTCCTTGAATGATGATGGGAAAGAAATCAAAGGGACCTTTTCCACAGTAACAAATGAGCTTTCAGCAAAAATTGAAATCAACGGCAGTTGGATCAATAAAAAGCACCTTCAGTTACAAGATGGTAAAGTCATTCATCATAAAGAACCCAAAGGCGTAGAGTGGTGCACCAAGATTTACAAATTGCAATGGGCCAAATTGGGCGATACCAGTACACTCATTGGTACTTGGAGCGGAACCATCAATGGTGATAGTTGCATACCTGGAAAATTGACTGTTAAGCGCCAAAAAACTAGAGCTTAAATAATGCTTGCAATCCATCTTGAATAACATATTTTATGAAAGATAAGTTCGAAGGAATCAAAAATTCCATTATTCAATATTTACAAAGTGAGAAGGGGATTCAACTTCAAGAAGACCAGCTAATCATTCGATCCAACGCAAAAACAGAACACGGGGAGTATGGCTTGCCAATATTTGGTATAGCTAAGCAATGCAACTTAGCTCCAAATGTATTGGCTGAGGAACTCGTCAAGGCTGTCAAAAGTGACTATGTGCAAGATATGATCGCCGTCAATGGCTTTCTGAATTTTAGAATGAGCAATTTGTTCTGGCATGAAATCCTGAACGATGAAATTGTTAATTTCAATCCATTATCCAAAGGAAAGGTTTTGGTAGAGTTCTGTTCGCCAAATACCAACAAACCCTTGCATTTGGGCCATATCCGAAATATATTATTGGGGTGGTCAGTAAGTCAGATTCTGAACAAAACTGGATATGATGTGATTCGTACTCAAGTGGTCAATGATCGTGGCATAGCCATTTGTAAGAGCATGGTGGCATGGGAACAGTATGGTGAAGGTGCAACACCAGAAACTTCAGGAATGAAAGGTGATCATTTTGTTGGAAAATACTATGTTCTCTTTGAAACGAAGTTTAAGGAAGAATATGAAGATTTCCAATTTACTGACATGGGAATTTCGGTCTATGTAGCACATAAAAAGGCGGAACAAAGCATCCCTGATTTTTTCAAGGCCTACAAAAATGAATATTTCAATAGGTACAGCAAATTAGGGAAGAAAGCAAAAGAAGTACTCCAATTATGGGAGCAAAACGACAATGAAGTTCGAGCACTATGGCGTAAAATGAATGATTGGGTATTATCAGGATTTGAAAAGACTTTTCAATCTCTCAACATTTCATTTCATGAAAATTACTTCGAATCTGACACCTATGAACTCGGTCGTGATATCATTCTAGAGGGTGTCAAAAAAGGATGGTTTACACAGCGTGAAGATCAATCCGTTTGGGTTGACTTGACCGAACAAGGAATGGACGAGAAATTATTGCTTCGCTCGGATGGGACCTCCGTGTACATGACTCAAGATATCGGGATGGCTAGGATGCGTTACAACAAATACCATTTTGATAAAACCATCTATGTAGTTGCTGATGAACAAGATTATCACTTTAAAGCACTATTTGAAACCCTAGCCAAAATTGGGGAGCCATATACCAAAGGCCTTTACCATCTTAATTATGGCATGGTTGAATTGCCTTCAGGGAGGATGAAATCACGAGAAGGAACTGTTGTAGATGCTGATGATTTGATTGATGAAGTGATAGCTGAGGCCAATAAAAATAGTCAAGAACGCGGTGAACTAGGTGAAATGAAACACGAAGATCAATACGAAATTATTCGCAAGATAGGAATGGCCGCTTTGAAGTATCACCTGATTAAGGTGCAGCCTAAAAAGAAAATGATCTTCGACCCAAAAGAATCTGTCGATTTGCAAGGACATACAGGGCCCTACATTCAAAATGCCTATGTTAGGATTCGTTCTATTATTCGTAAAATAGAAGATGTCAAAACGGCTGATTTTAAGTCCTATGAAGCTGTGGATCAGGAAAAAGATCTGCTGGTGTTGTTATTGGCATACAAGGATCGATTGGAGGAAGCTGCCGAAAAATATGACCCTTCAGTCATTGCCAACTATGCCTACGAACTGGCTAAATCCTATCATAGGTTTTATCATGACATTTCGATACTTAGAGCTGAAAGTGAAGTTGCAAAAGCATTCAGAATTCATTTAAGCAACCGAGTAGCTGAAACTCTTGCAGAATCAATGCTCCTACTTGGCATTGAAATGCCTGAGAAAATGTAAGTAAATCGCAAAAATCATAACCTCAAACCTACAAAACCGTTGAATCAATCAAAACAAACAGGTTCATGACAACAGAATCACTTAATTTTTTAGAAGAAATCATAGAATCTGATATTGCTTCAGGTAAACACGATGGAAGAGTCCTAACAAGATTCCCGCCTGAACCAAACGGATATTTGCATATTGGACATGCGTCTTCCATTTGTTTGAATTTTGGTTTAGCACTTAAATATGGAGGTCAAACCAATTTAAGGTTTGATGATACCAACCCTGCTACTGAGGAGACTGAATATGTTGAAGGAATTATTGAAGATGTGCGTTGGTTGGGATTTGAACCGTCTAACATATTTTTTGCAAGCAATTATTTTGATCAGCTCTATGAATGGGCAGAACAATTGATCCTAAAAGGCCTTGCCTATGTGGATTTCTCCAGTGCAGAAGAGATTGCACTACTCAAAGGTACACCAACTGAATCAGGACAAAATAGTCAATATCGAAATGTTGATCCACAAGAAAATTTACTTCTTTTTCGTAAAATGAAAGCTGGTGAATTCCCTGATGGACATTGCACCTTAAGAGCTAAGATAGATATGGGATCATCCAATATGATCTTGCGCGATCCTTTGTTATACCGTATCAAGCATGCTCATCATCACCGTACTGGCGATAAATGGTGTATATACCCAATGTACGATTGGGCGCATGGACAATCTGATTCAATTGAAGAGATTACCCATTCCATTTGTACCATGGAATTCATTCCACACCGTGCTTTATATGATTGGTGTATTGAACAACTGGGAATTTTCCCTTCAAAACAATATGAATTTGGCCGTAGGAACCTCAATTACTCCATAACTTCCAAGAGAAAACTTCGTCAATTGATTGAAGAAGGAGTTACCAATGGCTGGGACGATCCTCGAATGCCTACCATTGCAGGTCTTCGGAGAAGAGGATTTACACCCAAAAGTTTGCGCGAATTCGCCGATAAGCAGGGGGTTTCAAAGCGAGAAACTATCTCTGAATACTCCTTACTAGAATCGTGTGTTCGCGAGGATTTGAACAAATCAGCATTGAGAGCATTTGCTGTATTGCATCCACTTAAAGTTGTAATTACTAATTTTCCAGAAGGAGAAGATACCATATGGCTTGAAACAGAAAACAATCAAGAAGATATTGAAGCTGGATCTCGCAAAGTCGCTTTCAACAAAGAAATCTTTGTAGAGCATGATGATTTTGCTGAAGTGCCACCACCAAAATTTTTAAGACTAACTCTAGGATCATACGTTAGACTTAAAAGTTGCTGCATCATTAAATGTGAGGGTTTTCAGAAAGATGAGCATGGCAATATCGCAGAAGTCCAATGTTCCATTGTCGCAGATTCTTGGTCAGGAAACGATACTTCAGGCATAAAACCTGGAACAGTAATTCATTGGTTATCTGCTGTCAATTGCATAAAATCTGAAGTAAGACTTTATGATCGATTGTTTCAAGTAGAAAACCCCGCAGCAGCTGATAATTTTTTATCAACTGTCAATCCTGATTCTCTCAAAGTTTTGAAGAATGTTTACATAGAGCCAATGCTTGCACAAGCAAATCCTGGAGACAGATTTCAATTTATGCGAACCGGGTACTTCTGTTGTGATCCAGATTCAACTTTAGAACTTAGGGTATTCAATAGAATTGTGACTTTGCGTGATAATTGGGCTAAAGGAAAGTGATGAAGATTAAAAGTTTTTATCTCAACCCAGATGTCCTATCCAGCTGAATATAAAAATGACGATAATTGATACGGCATCAAGTACAAGTCCTATCAACAACATGTCTTTCATCTTAAGATGACCTGACGAGAATGCAATTACGTTTGGGGGCGTGCTCATGGGAAGCATAAATCCACTGCTTGCTGCCAAAGTAACTGGAATAGCAAGATACTCAACTGGAATTCCAAGTCCTTTTGCCATGGCACCAACAATGGGCAAGAATACAAGAACCAATGCGACATTGCTCATGACTTCTGTCAGAATAACAGTAATAAAAGTCAGTAACAATACTATCTCCCAAGTTGCCATAGAAAAAGTTTCAATTCTTGTGGCAATTACTTGAAGAATACCTGCTTCAGACAAGGCGTTGGCGAGCGCAATTCCACCGCCAAATAGAAATAGTATTCCAAATGGCAATTCCTTCATGTCCCGCCAAATTAATACAGGATCATTTTTTTCAACAGAACTTGGTATAAGGAACAGCAGAAGACTTCCTCCCATAGCTATTCCTGCATCTGTCAAATTAATACCTAAAAAATTGTTCAATAATGACTTAAAAATCCAACCACATGCTAAAATTACAAACACGATCAAAGTAATTTTTTCCTTATTGGTGAGCTTAGTTACTGACACAGGTGCTTGAATCACAATCTTCTCTTCTTTTAAAGCTTGAGAAGGATAGAATGTTCGTGTTAAGAGATAATAAAGGACTGCCAGTAACACCAACATAATAGGAACGCCAATTTTCATCCATTCGATGAAATCAATTTCAATACCATAAGACTTACGCATGAACCCGGCAAAAACGGTATTAGGCGGAGTTCCTATCAAAGTAGCCATCCCACCTATACTTGCGGCATAAGCAATGCATAACATCAATGAAATAGAAAAATTACGTGCCGCAATTTTGGATAATATTGCCTGCTCTTTTACAACATTAATAACACTAACCGCTATTGGCAACATCAACATCGTTGTGGCGGTATTGCTTATCCACATACTCAATAATGAAGTGCTCAATAGAAACCCGAGGACTATACCGTTCAAAGACTGACCAGTCAATTTTAAAATACCGTATGCAAAGCGTTGATGTAACCCCGACCTTTCAAGACCAATTGCAAATATAAAACCTCCTAAAAATAAGAAGATAATAGGGTCAGCATAATATTCTGCAGTTGCCTCAATGGTATGCAAATTCAATATCGGGAACAGAATAATAGGCAAAAAAGCAGTAACAAATAGGGAGGTTGCTTCGGTCACCCACCAAATGATCATCCAAAAAGCTATTCCCAAAGTCCAGGATTTAACACTTGGGCCCAAAACGAATATTATCGTTAGACAAAGTAGAGGCCCAAGTGCCAGCGAGGCATATTTAAATAAGGAATTATTCCTTGCCTGCATTTTTATCTTTCAAAATACTCATGCCCATCATCTGATTAACAGAGCGTTGCAAACCTTCAGCGGAACCATCCATAAACATTACGTTTCCTTTGCCATGCTCAGACATATGCTTGATTGTTTCTGTCCACATTGAGAAAGCAACCAGATAATCATCAACTTCCAAATCTCGAAGGTCTTGTACCGCCTTAGCCATACCTTTTGTAACTTCCTCCCTAAATAGCGCAATACCCTGACCTCTCAATTGGGCAGCAGTTCGTTCTGCCTCTGCCGATATTCTTATTGCATTTCCGTCAGCTTCCGCAGCTTTGGTTTTGGTAATCAATAATGCTTGACCTTCATTTTCAGCTGCAGCTTTCAAATTATTGGTTGCAACCACTTGTGCCATTGAGCGCATAATTACTTCATCAAATGATATATCATTCAATTGCAAGTCAATAAGGTGATAACCCCATGTTTCAAGTGTTTCATCAATTTGATCTTTTACATGCAATACAATTTCATTTCTGAGAGCCAAAATTTCAGCTTGTCTCTTGGTAGCAACGAAAGCTCTGATTGAGCCTTCAATTGTTCTTATCAACGCTTGCATAAAACTGCGCTCATCCATAAACTTAAAGGCCACGTTCTTTATAGTTTCTTCCTCATGATTGATAACAGAATAGACAAGCATTGCTTTAAAATTTACATTTGCTTGATCGGAAGTAATAGCTTGAAATTCCAATTCCACAGACCTATTTTGAATTGAGATTTTTCTAAAAATGGACTCTACAATAGGAATTCTAAAATTAAGACCTGGTTTCATAATTCTAGTGTACTTGCCAAATAGGGTTATAACTGCAACAGTTCCTTGTTGAACAATCACGATTCCCGTGAATAGAATCACAACCATTAAAATGATTAAGTTAAATCCTGTAAAGATTTCCATTTGCTTTGTTTTTTTGAAATAGAATGCAATCTACAAACTTCTACCGAAGACTGTGATAGATTTCATGAAATTAATGTTCCGTTAGGCACTTCGTAATCCAAACTTAACAGACTGACTATACCAGCTTGGGGAACCGCTCCTAATACCAGACATTCACTCTTAAATCCCGCTATCATTTTAACAGGAAAGTTAATGACAGCAATAATTTGTTTTCCTAGCAAATCTTCTTTTTGGTACAATTCAGTCAATTGGGCAGAAGAATTGAGCATGCCAAAAACACCAAAATCTATACTCAGTTGAATGGACGGGATTTTCGTCTTGACCAAGCTATCAGCTGAAATAATAGTTCCTACAGCAATTCTTAGTTCCTCAAAAGTATCAACAGAAGCAGTTTTATCATTCATATCATTAAGTGTTGACATAAAAATATTAAAAGTTTTTGATCTCATTGTAACTTTAAGAAAAATCCAAACGTCAAACAATCGAAATGACAGTACAAGAATATAATCTAAGTGTAGAATTATATGCAGATGGGGTTTTTCGTTTTATGATGAAACTAACCAAACAGGACTCAGATTCTGATGACCTTCTACAAACTGCCTACGAAAAGTTGTGGCGCAATTATTCTAATGTTGATTTTGAAAAAGTGAAATCTTGGTTATTTACAACTTCTTATCGGCTATTTATAGATGGCAAGCGGAAGTCAAGAACAGACTACACTGACTCACTTCAAGATACCCCTCAAATAGGTAATGAAGATAATTTTGACTTGAAGGAAGTTTTGAATAAAGCGCTAGAAATGATACCCGCCATTCAAAAAAGCTGCATTTTGTTAAGAGATTATGAAGGGTATAGTTATGATGAAATAGGAGAAATTCTTGAACTGAATGAAGCACAAGTGAAAGTGTATATTTTTAGAGCAAGAGTGAAAATGAAACAGATTTTAACTGAAAAATTTAATGTAACTGGTGTATGAAACATAATAATATCGAAGCCCTATTGATTGATTATTTGGAAGGAAAATTAAATCCTGAGCAAATGAAAGAAGCCGAATCAATATTAGCTGGTAACAAGGAATATGCTAATATGATTGGAGCTTGGTCTCAAATAAAAGTTGAGCCAGATTATTCAGTGATGTACAAGCACAAGGATGCATTGAAACGACAGAATGTTATTGTGATGCCAATTTGGAGTAAATGGGCTGTTGCCGCTACTGTGGCATTGGCTTTAAGTTGTGCACTCTGGGTTTGGAATAGCAATGGAATTCAAAATCAAGAAAACGATCTGGCTTCAGTACAAAAGTTGGATAAGACGGAAACTAGTGAATCAATTGAACATCAAAACATAAAGAATACTCCTTCAACTTCTTCGTCATCCATGTTGAATCAATTGTTGGGTTCCAATAAATCGATAATTAAGCAAGAAAGCAGAGATATTGCAACTCAACAAGCCTCAATTGTTCAAACAAAACAATGGAAGCCTATTGACACCAATAGTTCAGAATCAATTTCACTTAATGAAAACAAAGTGAAATCAGTTGTTCAGTCAGAAAGCCCTATGTCAAAATTATCAACAATTCAAGCAAAGGTAGATTATCAACCAACATCTGAACAATTGAATTTTACCATGAATCAGCCACAGGTAAAATATAGAAGTAAAGCTCTAGCCACAATAGAAAACAGCTTGTTTACTGATGCCTATACAGGCCTCAGAGAAGAAGTTAAAGATAAATTGAAGGAACTACAGCCTTCACAGATAAAAAACAGTCTTAGAAATTCATCATTCTTCAGCGAATTTAGGGATGCACTGGTGCCCACATCCTTAGAAGAGACACTAGCGATGAACAAGTAAGTGAAATCATTTTTTGAACCAACTATTACAAATGTCATGAAAAATTTAATGTTAAACCTCATCATTTTAATGATGATGGTAGTAAATCTAAACGCTCAAACGAGCGATTCACTAAGAATTCTTAACGAAAAAAGAGAACAGGAAGTCGAAATGCAAATTAGGGAGGCTGATAGACTTGCTCAACAAGCTGATGTACTTGCCTTGAAAGCAGATTCAATCGCAATGATTGCCGATTCAATAGCCGCAAGTATGGATGAACTTTCAGACCCTGCTTCGCCACCAGATGCCGATATGGAAGCTGACGGAGGTTCTTTTTCAGACAACTATTTCTCGATTAATAAAAAACCAAACACCAAAAACGTAAAAATCAGATGGTTGCTGGTTGATTTGGGTTTAAGTACTTACTTATCAAAAGATGGATTCAACTTGCCACAAACTGCCGAATACGAACCATTCGAACAAAATTTATGGAAATCGACCAATTGGAACTTACATTTGATGCGTATGCGCATAAACATATACAAACATGTTGTAAATCTTCAAACTGGTCTTGGATTTGAATTCTACAGATACAATTGGACTAACAATTATGATCTACCTGAAGGACAAGCCAATTTGGTTCCAGTAAAATCAGGGACCGATTATGACAAAAACAGAATGCACAGCAGTTGGGTTACAGTACCGCTTATGGTTAATTTTGAAACAAACCCTAATAAAACTAACCGTTCGTTCCATTTTAGTGTAGGAGGATATGCGGCAGCCAGATTAGGTACCAATATCCGTCAGGAAGGTCCGGATATCAAAGACCGAAAATTGAGAGATGATTTCAATCAGAATAACTTTAGATATGGTTTGACTTCAGTTATAGGCTATGGTCCGATATCAGTTTTTGCAAACTATAGTTTGGTTCCACTCTTCAAAACTGAGAATACCGCCGTACCAGAACTTTATCCATTCAACTTTGGTATTTGTTTGATACCATTTTAGTTTGCAAATAGATTAATAAAAAAGGAGAATCCGCTGGATTCTCCTTTTTTATTTCTAGGCAAATCTAATGAAACTAATAAAGATATTCCAAAGACATCAGCTCGTTTGTCTTGGGATTTATTTTCATAACTATTGTCTTTGGCACTTTTGAAGCAGTATTCAACTCTGTATTCCTATCGAAACTGACGATAATATAAGGAATAATATTTCCTGTTGTTTTTTCACCTACTACCGAAGTAGTTGAGTATTGCTTTGAGAGTGAACCTATTAATCTTATCAACTCTTTTTCAGCTAATGTTTGACATTCATTAATATTTGCCAGATCAATATTGGCTTTGTGGTCAGCAAATACTTTTAAAGCATATTTAAGCCTGCCGTCTTGATAAACATGAGCAAAATAAAAAGCATTCCCTTGTTTCTGAATATTTACAATGTGGTATTGATCGACCTGTTTGAAGTTTTCTATTGAAGTGCTGTATGAAAAAGAAGACAAATCATTGACCTGAAATATATTAGATATCATTGTTTGGGCCACTGATTGAGCCTGCAAGTTACTCAATGCAACGGGATTGTCACCTTTGGTAGCTTGAACTTTATCGGAGTTAGTTGTGAATTGCCCAAAGCAGCTTGAAACGCACAAGCAGAAAATAAAACTGCTGATTAGCTTTCGATTTGAGTTCAATTTTATACTAACTGAATCCGAATTTCTTGTTGATAAACTTAAGAATTTCATTTGGTTCAAGAGGTTGCATAAAGTACTGGAGTTGTTTGTGTTTGACTTTAGGTCTAGCCAAATCATGTGTGTCCCGAACTTTAATTATGAAAAGATCCTTGTATTTTTTAGTTTTGAGTAAAGATAAGATCTTTTGGAACAACTCTATGTTGCCTGATTCATGAACTATCACCACATTTGGATTGAAAGTACTCAATTCCGATAATGGCTTTGATTCAGACACTTTGAAATTGAAATGCTGTGCCGCTAATAAAAGATCGAATCCATCAATCGTTTCTCCGTAGATACCATTTATCATTAAGATTTTCAAATTAGTTTTTTTGTGCATAAAGGGTCGCATATATTTAGATTTCTAAACTAGATTTGTGACAAATAGTTCAAAACAAAATAATTAAAATTAAAAATAATGGACAAACTTGGGTGGTTAAAACTTGAATTTTTACCTATTGTGAGGAATATTCAAACTGTTCCTATTGGAAAATGGGGTAAATTAAGTTTTCATGAAATGATTGAACATTTTTCAGATTCAGTGAAAATTGCTAATGGAACACTTTCTTACGGATTACTTTCGCCTTTGGACAAAGTTGATAGTTTTAAAGCCTTTGCAGTCAGTGATCGTCCATTTAAAGAAAATACGCCCAATAAATTAATGGGAGAGGAGCCTTTGCCGTTAAGACATTCAACCACAGCAGAATCCATAAACGAACTTGAAAAAGATTTTACTGATTTTTTTGAAATTTATGAAAACAAAGCAGATTTAAAAATTACGAACCCATTTTTTGGTGAAATGAGCTATGAAGATAATATCAATTTGCTCTACAAGCATGCTCGTCATCATTTACAACAATTTGGCTTGATTGAACAAAACGAATAGTTTGATGGTTTGGATGTAATGAAAAACATGCTCTTAATTGGCTCAAGCAAGGGAATTGGTTATGAAATACACAACCAAGCAATTGATCAAGGTTATAATGTTTATTCAATTTCTAGAACTGATACCTCCACAAAGAATCATTTGTGCTTAGACATATTGCGCGAATCAATACCAACAGAATTTTTGCCAGAAAAACTCGATGCTTTGATTTATTGCCCTGGCAGTATAAACTTAAAACCATTTAAATCTTTAAAAGAAGCAGATTTTCTTTCTGATTTTCAGATAAATGTGCTGTCAGCAGTTAAAATTATTCAGCAAGCGTTAACACCTTTAAAAGCTTCAGGGAATGCAACAATATTATTATTTTCTACTGTAGCGGTTTCTCAAGGAATGGCATTTCACTCAAGTATATCAGCTGCAAAAGGCGCTATAGAAGGACTTACAAGATCCTTAGCAGCAGAATTTGCTCCCAACATCCGCGTCAATGCTATTGCCCCATCGTTAACTGATACTACATTAGCTTCTAAGCTGTTAGACACACCTGAAAAACGTGAATCAGCAGCTGGGAGGCATGCTTTAAAAAGAGTAGGGGAGGCCCAAAAAATAGCTGCAGCAGCCCTAAACATAATAGGACCTAATTTTGACTGGATGACAGGACAAATAATCCATATTGATGGAGGAATGTCAATTGTCCGTTAATAGTTATTAGTCTAGTTTATACCAAAGTAGTCTGTATTCTGGGTGATCAGCTGCCAAAGATTGCCACTCCTTCATTACAGCAATACCGTTTTTGCCCGTTGACTTCTTCCAGTAAACAATAATAAAATATTTTTCAACATCACTTAATATTGCCATGTCCAATGGAGTTCCATCAATCATTGTCGCATTTGCCATGCGTATGAGCATGGATGATCCTTCTGATTCTTTTGAGGCACTGATTGCAATTACCGATTTGTCAGGTTCAAAAAAACCTTTTGATGGTTTTCCCGATTTAAGTTGTGGATACTTGATTTTTACACCCTGGGCATCGTAAACCTCTGCAATTGGATAAGACTTAAATTGCTTTGATAAAAGCTTCTTATATGCCGCATCACAAGTAATTGAATATCCTCCTGTTATGTCATTGGAGTTCAAATACTTAACATCAGGATGTATGGTTGTTCCTGTGTTTGGAGTTTGTGAATTCAAAATATTTACAAATCCAAACATCATAATAATGCTGTAATAAAATGTTTTCATATTAGGTTTGTTTCAAATTTAGTGCCATTGATTTATTTGTCGTTCAGAATGATAGGAACTTGACTCTTTGTGCCACTAATTACGACTTTTGAGTTAGGGCTCAGTGACAATTCCTTCATTGCTTTAATCTGTTCGTATTGCAATTGTCTGTCTGTTAAGCTGGAATTAATAATCCTCTGATAATCAGCAATGCCAGCAGCTTCTATTCGTTTACGTTCAGCTTCTTGCTTTTCCTTTAACAACACAAATTGCATTTTTTGGGCATCTTGCTCTGCATTGATTTTAGATTCAATTGTTAATTTTACACTTTTTGGTAAAGTTATATTTCGTATCAATAGGTTTTCCAACTCTATACCTCGTTTCTTGAAATCATCTTCTATGGATTTGAAAATCCTTATTTGAAACTCCTCCCTTTTTGCAGAGTAAAGTGCAACTGCCTCATAGTAGACTGCGTTATCCCTAATCTTAGTTCGAGATACAGGCCTAATGACTACATCCTTATAATCTGAACCTATTTGCCTTAAAATACGGGGAGCTTCCGTTGGTATTATTTTATACAATACTGTGAGATCCAATATTACCTCTAGCCCATCAGCTGTTAACACTCGGATAGCGTCATCTCCGTTTATATCTCCCTCAGAGCTAACTCCACTCATCGTGTAGTTCTGTGTTTTGATAGTGAATGGTGTAATTTCAAGAAAAGGATTCACAAGGTGCAATCCTGAACCTAAGGGCTCGTTGTCAACTTTACCAAACAGAGTTTTGACGCCAACGGTTCCCGGATCAATTTGTCGCACTGATTTAAAAAGAAGTCCCAAAAAAACCAAAGCAACCCCAATACCCTTAACCCCCAATGCAAATTGTTGAAATTGGGGATTTCGCTTGTTCATCATGCTTCCAGCAAAGAAAATAATCGAACCTAAAATTATAAATGCTAACATGTTGTAATTTATTTTTCAAGCTTAAAGACAACTGAACATTAACAATCGTTCTTTTCAATCGATGATAATCATTTAAAATACGACTAACTTCACCCGATGCAGATAATTCAAGCAGAGTATTTTATCTTTGCGATGTGAACACAGTTATTTCATGCAAGAACTTAGGGGTAAACCTCAATAAAAAGCCGATATTATCAGATGTTAATTTTGATATGTTGAGTGGAGAATTGGTATATCTGATTGGAAAAACTGGAACTGGAAAATCCAGTCTTCTAAAAGTATTGAGTGGTGATCTAAAACCAAGTATTGGCACAGCTGATGTGGCTGGTTTTGATGTCCAAAAACTAAAAACCCGAAACAGCTATCAACTAAAAAGAAAAGTGGGGATGGTATTTCAAGACCACAGATTATTGATGGATAGAAATATTTACGATAACCTTGACTTTGTATTGAGAGCTACAGGTTGGAAAAAACGCCGACAAAGAGAGGAACGAATAAAAGAGGTTTTGGAATTACTGGATTTGAAAATACCTTTAGCTGCCTGGCCTCATGAATTAAGTGGTGGTGAACAGCAAAAATTGGGAATAGCAAGAAGCCTTCTCAACAATCCGTCTATTATTATAGCAGATGAACCAACTGGTAATCTAGATCCTGAAACTTCATTGTCGGTGCTTGAAATGCTTTTAAAGCTGGCAAAAGAAAAACATACCGCAATTTTGTTGGCAACCCACGACTTTAAGTTAATTGAAGCATATCCAAGTCGCATATTGGTTTGCAAAGACAACAGTATACATCCTGGCTAATTCATTTGATTAAGAGCTTCTTGAACCGATTTAACGGGAAGCTTACAAACTTTTTTCTTACATACATAGATAAGCGTGGCAGAAGAATTGAGTTTGCCTTGCAATAATTCAAATTTTCCCTCGGAGGTGCCACCCAGTAAAATGGCATCAGGCAAGTAAACTTGATTAATTTCTTTCAACAGGGCTTTATAGTTGTTTCCCATAATTGCAATTTCATGAAGATCTTTATTGGCCAAAAGTGCGTGAGACAACCATGAACTATAAAAATCTGCACGAGGGCTGTTTTTGATTTCATTGCTTACTTTATCGAAGGTTTTACTACTTATTTCTATCCATTCAACATTGGTGAGCAAATGCCCAAGTAAATACAAGTTGTCTGCCATAAGCGCGCATGCGGCAGGTAGATTCCCATCCAGATTCTCCGTCTTCCTAGTTACTAAATTAGCATCTGTGGCTTTTGTAAAATAGAAGGTCTGCTTATTCTTGTCATAAAATGAATTAATAACTGTCTCAGTTATTGCTTTTGCTTCATCAATATATGCACTGTTAAAAGTAGCTTGATATGCAGATAAATAAAGTGAAATGGTATTTGCATAATCTTCCAAAAATCCATCTATACTGGCTTTGCCTCCTGTAAAGTTTCTCATTAATTGACCATTTGCAGTCATTTTTGTTTTGATAAATTCAGTTGCAAGAATGGCTCTGCTCAATAGTCTTTCATCCCCAGAAGCTTTGTATGCGATAAATAGTGCATTGGCGTTAGCGGCTGTCCAGGAAGTTATAACTTTTGTATCTTTAAATGGTGCAATTCTCTTTTTCCTTGCAGTCAAGAGTTTAGTATTGATACTTGACAACAAACCAGTCAATTTATTGGGATCTATTCCAATTTCCTTTGATAACTCAATTTCCGATTTGGATACAGACAAAACATTCTTTCCTTTTTCCCAATTCCCTCCATTGTTGAGCCCATAATAAGCCGTTGCAATCTTAATCTCTAAGGGATCTTTCAATATTTGCTCAATTTCGTTGACCGTCCAAACATAATATTTGCCTTCCTCATGTTCACTTTCAGCATCAGTTGCGGTATAGAATCCTCCCGAAGGGTCTGAAAATTCTGTCATCAAGAATTCAGCAGACTTCATCATTCTTTTTTTAAACAGTTCATTTTTACTTATCAAGTAAGCGTTGCTAAGTAGACGAATCATATTTGCTTGATCATAACCCATTTTTTCAAAGTGTGGAATCTTCCATTTATTATCAACAGTGTACCTGAAAAAACCACCTTGCAGATAATCATATAGTCCGCTGTTACATATTTTTTCAAGTGAAAAAAGTGCATGTTGTTTGGCAGTTTCATTCTTTTGATAATACCCTAGATTAAGCAACAGTTGATGATACTCAGCGTCTGGAAATTTTTGAGCGCTTTTTTTGCCACCAAATTGCTTATCTGAAACATCTAATATATTGCTAGTCATTGACTTAATATCACTTGTAGTAAGAGAAGCTCCAATTACTTTATCGCTGTGATAAAGCTCATTGATGTTATTGCTCAATTGATCAGCATTCTTCAATAAAGACTCAGGATCTTCTTTTTTCATTTCAATAAAAGATGTCAATATTTTCTTCCATTGATCCTTTGGGAAATATGTTCCAGTCCAAAGGGGCTTGCCATTGGGTAGAATAATCGCATTCAATGGCCATCCGCAAGAGCCATTGCTCACCTGACAAGCAGCCATATAAATCCCGTCTATATCTGGTCTTTCTTCTCTGTCAACTTTAATATTGATGAAATGATCATTCATGAGTTTTGCCACTGAAGTGTCACTGAAGCATTCTCTCTCCATAACATGACACCAATGACAAGAAGAATAACCTATACTAACTATGATCAATTTATCTTCTTTTTTTGCCAGATTCAGGGCTTCCTCACCCCAAGGATACCAGTCAACGGGATTGTTAGCATGTTGCAATAAGTAAGCGCTTGTTTCCTTGCCTAAGTGATTTCCTGATTGCTTACAAGAAGAAAAAAAAAGAACCAGTGCCAATATGAAAATCCTTGTGAATTGCATGATATTTACTTGACAATTAATTAATTGTAAACTTTTACGTCTGAGTATCATTTTTGTTTATAAAGTCCATTAACTTTAGCAAAAACTTATTGATCTATGAGCTGGAGAAGACTGAACGGAACTCCTATCACTGGGAGTATAAAAGAGGCACTTGAAGACGCCATTATACGCGAAACAAAGGCAGGCTTCAAATTAAAAATCTGTATTGGGACAGATAGTCAAGTGTTACAAAATTACACAGAATTTGCTTCTGTAATTGTGGTTTTGCGAGAAGGCAAAGGGGGATTTATGTTCATTGAGAATTCAAAATCCACCATCAAAATGTCCTTGAAAGAACGAATGATCACTGAGGTAGGAAGATCAGTTGATATTGCCTATCAATTGTGCTCTATGATTGAAAAATACAATTTGGCTTTGGAGGTGCATGCCGATATCAATACGGAGCCCGAGTTCAAATCGAATGTAGCTTTGAAAGAAGCTATGGGTTATATTTTGGGAATGGGTTTTGTATTTAAAGCCAAGCCTGAAGCATTTGCAAGTTCCAACGTAGCTGATAAATTCGTATAATCTAAATCTGCTTTATTTTGTTTCTTGAGTGATTATCACCAATTTCGCACTTCAAATAAAAATGGATGAGTCAAGAAACTTCAACAAGAACAATCAAGGAATGGAAAATTCCACATATAGAGTTTGATGAATATGTCCTAGATAATGGACTAAATGTAATTTTGCATCAGAATAGATATACCCCTCTGGTGGTTGTATCTGTAATGTATCATGTCGGCTCAAAGAATGATCCTGAACAACGAAAGGGTTTTGCTCACTTCTTTGAACATTTACTTTTTGAAGGTTCAGAAAATATTGGTCGAGGAGAATTTGCAAAGATTGTAGAGGGAAGTGGCGGTATGCTGAATGCCAATACCTCTAATGATCGTACTTATTACTATGAAGTAATGCCAGCTCACCATTTGGCAACCTCGCTATGGCTAGAATCTGAGCGTATGCTCCATGCACGAGTAGATCAAATTGGAATTGACACTCAAAGAGGAGTAGTAAAAGAAGAACGCTTACAGCGCTACGACAACCAACCATACGGTACAGTGATTGAAGAAATAATGAAAAGAGTTTTCATCAACCACCCCTATCATTGGACTACCATTGGTTCAATGGAGCATCTTGCAGCAGCAACTGCGCAAGATTTTGTAGATTTTTACAAGGATTATTATGTTCCCAACAATGCCGTTTTGACCATAAGTGGTGATTTTGAGACGAAGGAGGCCAAAGAGTTGGTTGATAAATATTTTGCAAGCATTCCAAAAGGCCTGAATCTTCATCAAAAGCACAGTCCCTCAGATCTTCCACTTTTAGGTGAATTAAGAGATACCGTTTATGACAATATCCAACTTCCTGCAGTAGTTATTGCTTACAGGATGCCAGGGATATTAGATGATGATTACCAAGCGGTGATGTTATTGAGTCAATACTTAGCAGGTGGTGAAAGTTCTTTATTTAATCAAGTTTTGGTTGATGATACTCAGTTGGCTGTTAATGCAGGAGCATTTTCTTATCCTTTGGAAGATTTAGGAGTGTTCATTTGTTACGGAATTGCCCAAATTGGGGTAGAGCCTAAAGAGTTGGAACAAAAAATGGAGGAATTGCTGAGTTTGACATTTCAAGAGATCATGCCTGATTACGATTTCATGAAATTAAAAAACACCATTATTGCTCAACAAGTCAAACAACTTTCTACCTTAAGTGGTATTGCTGAAGAGCTCGCAAGTTCAAATACTTTCTACAAAAACACGAACGAAATAAATACGTCTTTAGACAAAATTCTTTCAATAACAAAGGAGGACATACTCAAAGCTTCAAACAAATATTTGAAGACCAACAATAGAGTAGTGCTTCATTTTATGCCCAAACCTCAATAATACAATACAATGCTGCATAGTTTTAGACAATCGATTCCGCTGCCCAGCAAACCCAGAAATATTGAATTAGGGAAATATGAATTCCATAAATTGTCCAATGGGCTCGATATTATAGTTGTTGAGGATCACAAACTGCCTATCGTAAATATCAAATTAGGACTTAGAAACAAACCTCAGCTACAGGCTCAACTTAAAGGGATTGAATCCTTAACTGGAGCAATGTTAGGCAGAGGGACAAAATATAAATCAAAATTGGATTATCACAGAGCACTTGAATTCTATGGCACCAACGTAGGCTTTAACAAAGCTGGATTCTCCACCAATGTATTAACACAATATACTGAAGAGGTTTTTGATCTTGCAGTTGAGGCACTTTTGCATCCAGCATTTGATGAAGAAGAATTATCTAAAGAAATTGCTCAACTCAATGCCGGACTTCAACAAGT
>Ga0136636_10000208_pt1 | contig 26916 bp, 28 predicted proteins | sample AntDrymUQ8522106_2_FD_104653 | JGI IMG/M metagenome (GOLD analysis project Ga0136636, IMG submission 104653) | Polar desert sand microbial communities from Dry Valleys, Antarctica - metaG UQ852 (21.06) | ecosystem: Environmental > Terrestrial > Soil > Desert | place: Antarctica: Dry Valley... | reverse complement strand
CCGGATGATCGCGCGGCCTTCCGAAAGATCATTGTTTGGCGTTGCGGTTCCATGTACATTGATGTAATCGATGTCGACAGGTTTTAAGCCCGAAACTTTAAATGCCTTTTCCATCGCCAGAAAAGCACCATCGCCGTTCTCGGAAGAAGCGGTTTGGTGGAAAGCATCGTTGGCATTTCCATAACCCGAAACATAAGCTAGCACTTCCTTATTATTTTTCTTGACGACTGCATCCGATTCCAATACAAGAAACGCTGCGGCTTCGCCCAGATTGAGCCCTTTTCGGTCATTGTCAAAAGGCGTGTTGTAGTCGTCAGACAAAATCATCAGCGTTTTGAATCCATTGATGGTGAATTTGGCCAACGCATCGGTTCCACCCACAATTACGCGGTCCAGTTTTCCCGAATTGATGAGCCTCGCGCCCAGCATGATTGAATTGGCCGCTGAAGAACAGGCGGTGCTGATCGTAGTGACAAAACCTTCGAGTCCCAGTTCGTCGGCAATTTTTTGTGCGACATCGCCGCCGTCGTGGCTGCTGATGTACTTGACGAGTTCGGGATGGTTAAAATAATCGTAGTAATATTGTTCGGTCAAATCCATTCCGCCTACGCTCGAGGCAGAAATAAGTCCGGTCCTATATTCGTTTATCGATGTAATTCCGGCATCGGCTACTGCCTGTTTTGCTGCAATCGCACCAATTAAAGCGGTTCGTGAAAAGTTGTTGTCGGTTGCTAGTCCGAGTTCAGCGGAAAGCTGTTGGTTGGTCTTTTTGATTTCGCCAACTTTCATCACATCTTTGTGAATCGTATCGATGTTATCAATTTTAGTGATCGCTTTTTCACCGTGAGTAAGCGCATGGTAATTTTCTGCTACCGAATTTCCGATGGCAGAAATGATTCCCATTCCAGTAATGGCTACTCTCATTTTTGATGCAACTTTTTGATCAGAAATCTATATTATTTGGTTCTGTTTGCGGCGATGTATGCCGCCATTGTTTCAATCGACTTGAAGATGTTTTTTCCATCTTTTGGATCGGTTAGTTTAATACCATAATCTTTATCGAGCATTACGATAAGTTCAAGCGCATCAATAGAATCAAGGCCGAGTCCATCACCAAATAGCGCGTCGTCGTCATTGATATCTGCAACAGTGATGTCTTCCAAGTTTAAAACTTCGATAATCTTCCCTTTCAATTCCTGTTTTAATGCTTCCATAATTATTCATTGTATGCTGTCTCCAGACTATGTTTATTGTGTGTTAACGTTCCTTCGGCTGCGACCAGATAAAGGAAAGCGTTATATTCCTCGTTGAAAATTTCCGTCCAGCCACAAAGCACTTTTGTCGCTTTTCCGGTATTTATGAGCACATCGGCATAATTAGCCATGAGCTGTGGATTGAACGCGTCAAATATAAAGAAAGAATTCTCACTTTTCAATTGATGCCTAATACTAATTTCGCCGATACAGATGTTGGGCAACGTATAGACAAAAACGGCAGGGCTCGGAAAATAATTTGCCGTATCTGCAATTGATTTCTGGTATTTCACATCGGTATCGAGGCTCGAAGATCGGTTGGCAAAAACTAACGCCATATCGCTTTCTTGTTCATTTTGCAATAGCATTTCGGCTCCTAAAAATGCAAGTTTACTTAGATTGTCCATTTTAAAAAACTTTGGATAACTGATTCCTAAATGCTGATAAGCCTTTTTTGAAAAATCGGAAAAATCGAGAGTTTCAGTCTTGAACACCAGTTTACCATCAAGAATAATTTCGTTATTCCGAATGCTGCAAATGGCGGTTATGTAGTTTTGGTTCTCCAACGTCAATTTACTTTTTCGAATATTACTGCGGTGTTGCAACCGCCAAAACCAGAAGCGGTTTTGAGGAAATATTGTATGTTTTTTTCTGAAGTTTTCTCGATAACGTTAATGGATTGGCTCACGCCCGATTCGTCGTAGCCCAGCGATTGAAATAGTTTATTTTGCAATAGCGATTCGATACCGATAACTGTTTCGAGTAATCCTGATGCGCCCAGCGTATGGCCGTAAAAACCTTTCAGGCTATTCATTGGCACGTTTTGCAAATGCAGCCTGTTTAATGCGACTGCCTCCATTTCATCGTTGAAAGGCGTTGCGGTTCCGTGCGCTGAAATGTAATCGATTTGCTGCGGGCCGATTTTCGCTTCCTTCATCGCACTTTCGATACTTCGGAATAAGCCTTCGCCGGTTCGTGACGGTCCCGATATGTGATTGGCATCGTTGATCGATCCATCGCCGATAATTTTGGCTTTGGCATTTTCGCAGTTGGAAGTTACTAAAACCGCTGCAGTCGCTTCTCCTAAAGTAACCCCTTTTCGATTTTTGGAATACGGTTTACACGGCTCATCGCTCATTGCCTGAAAGGAACTAAATCCCGATAATACAAATTCGGTTAGCTCATCTCCGGCGACGACAAATGCGTTTTCATACATGCCGCTTTGGATCAGCCTTTTTGCGACAGAAATCGCAAGAACTCCCGAAACGCAGGCGTTGGAAATCACGATGGGTTCAGCGGAAAATTGGAAAAAAGCAGCGACATTTTTGGCCAGCTGCGACAAATGTGCGCTTTCGATGTGACCATCTGTATTTTCCAATGCAGCAATATTGCCTTTAGTCGTCGAAAGAATAAAAGCGGTCTTGTCATTCAACGGTTTTTGAAATGTGCGAACGATTGGCGACAGCGCGAGTATCATCATTTTTTCCAACCGCGAATAGGATGATTCCGAACTGATTGCGGCAAATGCTTTGTCCAACTCAGCATTATCAACCGCAGCCGCATAAAAAGGCAACCCCATTTTTGTGAGGTGCTGATGCTGACGAATCCCGGAAACACCATTGACGATATTATCGATATTCGTCGTCACATCAAACCCCAAGGGCGTAATGCAATTCGTACCTGTTATAAAAACTTCGTTCATCATCTTATTTCAACAAACCAACTTTACGTTTCCACTCTTCATAAAATGGCGGATTGGTCAGCATAAGGTCGCCGTTCTTGTCGAGAAAAACCTGAACCGTTTCACCAGTGCATACCACTTCATCGTTATGGTCAAAAATTTTATATAGGAAAATCATTTTAGCAGCGGGCGTATCGACAATCGTCGTTTCAATTCGTGCGACATCGCCATAGCGCAATGATAGCTTGTGTTCACAAACCGACCTTACGATTGGCGTTGTAAATCCGTATTTATGGACATCGAGATATGATATTCCATGTTGCCTGCCAAACGCCTCGCGACCGTCTTCAAAATAAGTGATGTAATAGCCATGCCACACGATGCCCAGCGGATCGGTTTCGTTGAAACGAACACGGATCGGATGGGAAATCATCAGTTGCGAAGCTTCGTTATACGGATCTTTTCTTTTTATCATACAGTAGTGCGCTGGTTATATTGATTAGGAAAAATAAAAACAACAGACATATTTCGGGTAAAATTGAAACAATCGTTCCGTTTCGCAAAAGTACATCATAAAAGGCATTAAGTCCCCAATTCATTGGCGACGATTTGGCAATCGCTTGCATCATTTCAGGCATCGCAAAAACCGGAACCCAAACACCTCCTATCGCCGCTAAAATAATGGCAGAAGTGGCTCCGAATGGTGCCGATTGCTCTTGTGTTTTGGCAACAGTTCCGAGCAAAATCCCGAAACCTATAGCGGCAAATCCGGAGAACAACGCCACAGTACTCATCAATATCATATTACCTTCCACATTTAGCGCGGGCAGGCCAAGTCTCGGAAATAAAAACACAGCCGAAGCCACCATCATGTAAAATTGGATCATGCAAATAATCAGATAGGTGATTGTTTTTCCGGCCATCAGAATCACATTTGATGTCGGATTGGTTCGCAGGCGGATAAAAGTGCCCTGATTTTTTTCCTTGACGATATTGATCGATAATGGAATAACGATAAAGAAAATTGCAAAAAGTGTCCAAGCCGGAACATTATGTTGTACCGAATTCGGCTTGATCTCGCGGTTGCCAACTTTTGGCATCATCTCCTTGAAAGTCAGAAAACTTTTTTGGTCGAAACCGGTGTCGGTGTCGCCGAGCTGTTCTTTGAAAGCCGCGTAAATTGACTTTGTTTCTATCTGTGAGATCATTTTGTCCATTGAGCTCGTGACCGCATTTTTAAAGCTGATTTGAACCGCAGGATCAAAATAGAGCCGCACTTCCTTTTGATGGATTACTTTCGGTGTTGTTACAACGCTGTCGCCCATACCGAGACTTGTCATAATTTTGTTGACATTCTGGTCGATTTTCGCCTGTAAATCGGAACTTAGGTTTTCGGGTATAACGATCGCCAACTGGTACTTGCCTTTGAAAACTGCTTCTCGCGCGACATCTTCTGTTAACGGCTGTCCATCGATTTTCGAAATTACGGTAAAGACTTCGCTGCTATCGAGGTTTTTATATACCTCATCGGATACTGTTCCATTGTCCTTATTAACTAAAAGGATTGGGATTTTAGAATTATTGACCGACTTAAACGTACTGTCCTGAATTAGCGTAACCACAAAAATTAATATTAATGGCATAATAAACAAGATGATCACACCGCCCAAATCTCTTCTGAGCAACAGGAATTCCTTGTTAACCGACATTAATAATTTATAAAACATCTCTGAGTTCTTTGCCGGTTAATTCAATAAAAACATCTTCGAGATTGCGCGCATTCTTGGTGTTGACAATCAGTTCTGAAGGCGTCGCATGCGCGTACAATATGCCGCGGTCAACAATCGCTATATCGGTACAGAAATCCTGGGCTTCAGACAAATGATGCGAAGTGTAGATAATTGTTGTCCCATTGGTATTCAATTCCTTTAGATATTCGATGATGACATTTCGAGAATGAACATCAACGCCAACGGTCGGCTCATCAAGAAAAAGGACTTTTGGTTTGTGCATAATACCTGCAATGAGGTTGACGCGGCGTTTCATTCCGCCCGAAAAAGTTTCAGTGCGTTTATCCGCAAATTTCGTCAGTCCTAAAAATTCGAGATTTTCAATGACTTTTTGTTTGAGGTCTTTGCCTTTGAGTCCGTACATACTTCCAAAATACATCAAGTTTTCTCTTGCAGTCATCGTCGGATACAACGCGTATTCTTGAGGAACAACACCTATAATTTCCTTAATGTGCGTTGCGTTCTGTGCGTAAGTGAAACCATCTATCGTAAAGTTTCCTGAAGTTGGTTTAATCAATCCACAAAGCATCGAAATCAGTGTGGTTTTTCCGGCGCCATTTGGTCCCAGCAAGCCAAAAATCTGACCTTCATAAATAGATAACGAGAAATCGTTCAAGGCATACGTTTCGGCATCCTTGTATATTTTTGAAAGCTTTGCTATTTCGATTATTGGTTGCAAATTAGTATACTTTTATGACGTTTCTCAACTTCTTGAAAAAGATTTCTTCTTTATCGGCTATCGCCGCCAGCTCGTCAGCAAGTGTATTGTAAACGTCTTCTTGCGTACTGCGGTTCTTATATACGCGTGAAGCGTTGACAGCAAAATCGCGCCATAAATCTCCAATAACGGTCATTTTAAGTGACAGTTCTCGAAGCTGATCATTTTCCAAAATTCCAGACGCTTCCTGTAAAAATGCGGCATAGATAAATCGGAATCCACCACCGCCGGTACCAATTTCTTCTTGCATACGAACGAGTTGCGCGAGATAATGATTGGCTATTTTGGTTCCGTGTTTCTTGGGCCATTTACGAATCTGTTTCGCTACAAAGCGAATTCCGCGTACACCTACAATGGGAACAGGGGCAAGCATATCACGGCAGGTATTCTTGATTCCTTTGACAATCGCCGACTTGAGGTCGATCGTTTTTGGAATTTGTATCGGATAATAGATCTGTCCGCGCGGTGCAAAAGCGCCTTTGGCAAAACGTACTTTATTGAGTTCTTCGTGGGTCAGCGTCGTAACATTTTCCATTACGGGATCGCTGATAAGGTAGTCGGTATCGGTTTTTCCGTAGACCACAAGATTGTGCGCATTGAAGTGGAATCGGTACTCATCGGGGAAATAAGTCAGGTTGTAAACGCCTACCTGCAGTCCTGACGGAATGTTGTTCTTTAAATTTTCATCAAGCGCTTTATTGGCGTTGGCTATGCTCGAAAATTTCTGTCTTTTTATTTTGAGGCCTAGTCTTTTAGCAAGTTTATTGAATATTTGTCCCGGCAAAGGCCGATAACTTATCGCGGGCGCATGGTTTACTTTAACGAATGGCAGGTAAACGAAAAAAAGTCCGGAGCCAATACCGAAGACCATCGGCTCGCTGATATTGATTCCGCTGTGTTTCAATAGGTTGGAAGCGACGCCGTTTTCGCAATGTGCAGATTGGTGGTGTGTAAAATTAGTTTCCATTAATCGGCGTTAAAGTTCTTTAATTTGGTCAACGGAATTCCAAAAGTATCCGCATATTTCTGCAGGATTTTGTCGGTCAATCGCTTGAAAACATTCGGACGATAGTGTCTTTTAACGCGCCATTTCCAGATACCTACATAACTCGCGAGTATTTGAGTGTCCATTTTATTGAGCTCCATAAAATAGAGTATCGGACTTGCTTGGCCGGCTTTTACCTGACACAGTGCAGTCTCGATGCGCTCATTGATTTCTGCAATGGAGTTGGAAAGCGCAATGGATTTTGGTTCCCAGCCAGAACTTAAAGCGGTCGTGTAATCGCCCTTTTCATCGATGGCATACACCAATTCCTTCATATTGCTTTTAGAGAGATTGCCTTTGTCCTGCGGTACTTCTTCTTTTTTCATGTCCGTCTTGGTTTTTGGTTAATCCGTTATTTGTTAGGATTGGCGGGCTGCGGAGTTTCCTGAATGAACAAATTGATTTCTCCTTCGAGCAGCAACTCGTCGTTGAGGAAAGTTCGGCAATCCATCGTGCATAAAGTATAGGCTTCGGTGATGAACTTTGATGCTAACGCAGCTTTTGTGGTAATCGTATCGCCTACTTTTGGAAGCGAATGGATACGCAACGTCTTTAATGCGCTGATAAAGCCAATTACTGAAACGTCATCTTTGTCTTGATTATTTTCATCCACATAAAAATCTTTGGCCACAATTGCTGAACAAGTCTGTGCGGCGTTTTCTATCAATCCAGATTCAATGAAAGCATCATCCTTGATAAAAATATTATCGGCTGCGATTTTAAAAACCGTGAGTACCTTTTCGTTGTCCATAGACAAAATCATATCGACCATCAGCATGGGCTTGCGATGCGGCAGATAATGTTTTATATCGATTGGATTACTCATTATTGGGCTAAAATTGTCTTCATTTGACCGCTTGCAATTTTTACATCATTGAGATTTGTGACAATATCGACGAGCGTAATTCCAGCGAATTCATGGAGAATGGTTACCGATGTGAGAATTTCATCACCAAGTTTCGGAAGGTCGCTAATTTGGATCTCCTTTATCGCACCGATATAACCTGTTGGCGCCGGTTCCTTTTTTAAAAAAAACTGATAGCCGGTGTGAAGTGCGACCGATTGCGCCATATGTTCTACTAATCCCGGTTCGGTGAATTTCCTGCCGTCAAAAAAAATATTGTCATTTTTGACGCTGAGTCCTGAAACCAATGAGCTTTCAGTATAGTCATAGAGCTTGTCGACCATTACAAATGGAAATTTTTGCGGAAGTAAATTTTCTACAAAATCTTTTTCAAATGGCAAATCGGTCTCCATATCAGCAAACTGTTAGATAGGCGTAAGCAAAAGAAAAACGGCCACTTTCTGGAACCGATAATAAAATTCGGTCTCCTTTTTTGAGCTTTCCGGAATGCATTAATTCTTCAAGGGCGAGGTATATGGAAGCCGAGCCTACATTGCCGACTTTCATCAGATTCATGAACCACTTTTCATCAGCAACGCCAACACCTTTTTGCTCAAGCATTTTCTTGAGACCGGGAACAAAATAATGGGAAGAAACATGTGGCAGGAAATAATCAATGTCGTCAGATGTGATACTGTGCTTCTGCATCGCCTGGCTCATACTTTCGGCGCCTTTGATAAGGATATGTTCGTCAAGTAATTTGACGTCTTGCTTGATTGAAAACACCGATTCTTTGAGCCACTCGTCAGGACTGTAGTCGCTCCACGGTTTGATTTCACCACTTTCAAGTTTGTCTCCGCCCGCATACATGCAAGCTTCGAGTTCGTGGGCATAAGAAAATGCTTCCATCCATTCAACACGCAATGAAATGCCATCCTTATTTGGTTTGTTTTGGAGCAACAAAGCTCCGGCTCCGTCAGACAACATCCAGCGCAAAAAGTCTTTCTTGAATGCGATGATTGGCTGCTCCTCGAGATTCTTAAGGCTGATGATTTCTTGTTCGTACTTGTCGGCCATCGTCCAGGTTGACACACGTTCAGAGCCTGTACAAACCGCATTATTGGTATTGCCGCATTTGACGGAAAGGTATCCGAATTTGAGTGAATTCATTCCGGCACAGCAAACACCGGTTGAGGAATTGAGTTCCACCGATTGGTTTTTGAGCAACCCGTGAACCATTGCCGCGTGAGACGGCAGGAAATTATCTGGCGTAGAAGTTCCGCACGAAAGGAGTTCCATATCCTGCGATGTAAAATCTTTATCGAATAGCTGACTAATGGCCGCCGCCGTTAACTGCGCATTGCTATGGGTGCTTTTTCCCTCATGGTCCAATGCATAATGGCGCGTGGTAATCCTGTTATTGCGAAGGATGATTCTCCTTGCTTTGGAAGCAGTTTCGTTGATACGTCCCAAATAATTTTCCATTTCATCATTTGAAACAGGATCATTTGGCAAATATTTCCCTGATTTTGTAATATATACTTCGAACATAATTAGATGTAACTTCTAAACTCCTTGATAATACTGAGTTTCTTGCTTAATTTTCCTTGTTTTTAAAGGGTATGTAAAAACATGCAATATATAGACAATTGGCGAGATTATCCAAATTGCCAACAACAAATAAATATTAAACACTTTGAGCCAATTTTTGCGTGATTTTTTCCTGGTTTTGATAAATTTCGACCACTTATTAAAGATTTTGTTTGCTGTTTTGTCAACGGTCACGAGATACGGACTGATTTTTACAGCGTTCAGCTCTAGCAACTCGGGTTGAAGTTTCTCAAGGGTGTCATTTTGAAGATGGGAAAGGATGGCTTTGCCAAATTTATCCGATTCATTGATGTCATTTTCGGAAACTCCCGGTAACGGAAATAAGCCAAGATACTTCTTTTTTACACCTGAAAACATCCATTCGACGATTGTAATGACGCTGATTAAATTGCCCACCCGATCGACCAATGCAATATTGCCTTTAAGTTGCGCTTGATTTTCGGTCAGTAAATGCTTTATTTTTTCCTGCGCCATGATCCACATATTGCGCGATCCGCTGATGGTGACGACAGGCGTACCTTTTAAAAGAATACTGGCTTCGTGACTCTTGAGAAATGAATTTACGGGAATTGATGGCGACAAATACCAAACCTGGTAATTCAAAAGAATTAAGTCGTACTTTTTTATAAGGATCTCATTGGGAACGGGCTGCAAAACAAACGGAATCTGTAAAAAAGATTCAGGAAAAACATCAAAAAAACTTTCTTTATTCCATGGAAAGGGAAAAGGTTGCTCCATTTTTATCTCGTAAAAATCAACTTGAATTTCTTTTGAATTCACCAATGGTGACGCCACTTTTCGTGCAATTTCTTCGAGTTGCCCGGATTGGGAATAATAAACGACGAGCACATTCTTCATTTGGGGTATTTTGCTGCAAATTTAGAATAAAGTGTGGGATTCTGCTATACCTTCGGAATTTCCTTAAATGTCCGTAGTTTGTCCGATCTTTTAGTATGAACCCAGTCGGGCCAAGCTAAGGCATCTTCAGCATCATAAATCCGCAGCTTCTGGTTCGCATCTTCACGCAATAATTCGGTTGGCGTACAATTTAATATGACTGATGCCGCAGCGACACCGGAGTGCGTTGCGCCACCTACGCCGTGCGAAAGTGTGCTCGCCCCGCAAAGAAATAAATTTTCAATTTCAGACTTATTTTTATACGAAAAAGGCCCGACCTGATTCAACGTTTTTTCCGTGCCATACACATTTCCTTTGGTGGAATTGATGTAAAATTCGTTTGTTTTGGGCGTTCCGAGTTCGGCTTGAACGATATTTTCCCTAGCGCCCGGAATGACTTTTTCGACGTTATTCATCAATTTGCCGATGACTTTTTCTTTGAATTTGGTGTAGGCGTCGCAATGGTAATCTTCACTTCCGAAATCTTGTAGTTTATCGTAATTCACATAGGTTACGACTTCAAAATTATGATACCTGCCATTGAAACTCACCGGATCTTTCATTGTAGTGCAACTGATAAAAACTGCTGGAAAGTGCGTTCCTTCGGCGATATTATCCGACATCAAATCTTGGAAATTGGCATCTCCATTTTCGTCTTTCATCATCCAGATATTTCCCGAATCGATCCCGAACTGTGTCACATCCATATCGAGGGTCAGAAATAAGATCAGTGACGTTACAGAATATTTGGTTTTGGCCAATTTCTTTACGAGCGATTTGCTGAGATTTTCTTTTCCGACTAAATCAAGATATGTAATCGCAGGATCGGCATTGGAAACTATGTTTCGTGCTTTTATTTCGGCACCGCCGGCAAGCCTTACGCCTGTAGCTTTGCCATTTTCAATGAGGATTTTTTCTACGTTTTGACTGACTCTAATTTGGCCTCCATTCCTTTTAACTCCGTTTGTCATCGCCTTCACAATACCACCGCCGCCGCCCATTGGGTAGAAACCACCGTCAAAATAATGGCTCATTACCGAGCAATGTACGGGAAAGCAGGCAAGGTTTGCGGGAAGTCCGTGGTCGCCGCACTGAATGTTGAGCACCGCTTTGAGCAGATCATCTTTTACATGCCAATTGACCACACGTTTAAGCGAAAACAGCGCGAATTTTCCAAAATGCTTGGTTCGGAACGGGACGGTTATTTTCTGCCAGAAACCTTTTAAGGTCGGAATCAACTGGAGTTCTTCGCTGACTTTCTGCACCAATGACAAATATTCTCTGATGTTCTTTTCCTCTTTTGGAAATCTTACGGAGAGTGAATTTTTAAGATTATCAATACCGGCGGGAAAACTGATGGTTTCATTGTTAATCAAACAATGCTCGTAGCCAAGCTTGTTCATTCGGAAAAAAACCATGTCGTTGGCAATCCCGAGTCCGCGGTATAATTCATTGGTCGATTGACCTTCTTCTATATGACCAACGTAGTGCACGCCCGGACTGAAACGTTGTCCGTTGAGCGTGAAGCTGTGGCTCCAACCACCCGGCACGTAATGCTGTTCGAGTACGAGTACTTTCTGCCCGGCTCTAGCCAGACATATCGCAGTAGCAAGGCCTCCGACCCCAGAGCCAATAATAATCGTATCGAATTCTTCCATATTTATAATGACGTTTCGCTAAAATACAAAACAACTAAAGGAAATGGATACTACACACACGTTAAACTTTTTCTTATCCATTTTTTTCAGATCGTTTCCAGAAATCAAAATAATTGAACCATTGCAACGGATATCTTTTGAGCATCGATTCAACGCTATGCATATAGGCTTGTAACAATGCTTTTTCATCACGGTGTTTTACAACGGCTTCTCGTGCATAAAGGTGGTAATGCAATTTTGGTTCTTTCATGACATAGACAAAAACGACCGGAACTTTAAGCCTCGATGCGATAAGAAACGGACCTGCCGGAAAATCGGCTTCTTGTCCCAGCAATTCGCCTTTCAAAGATTTTACACCTTCGAAATAACGGTCGCCCGTAAAACAAACCAACTCGTTCCGCGCCAGCGCAGCATTGATTTCGAAGATATGCGAAAGGTCATCCTTGATGACAATGAATTTTATTGACGAGCCTTTTGAGAGGCTTTCGAGATAGTTTTTGATTGCCGAATGTTCAAGATCGGTAGTAACAAGATTGATTTGGAAATCAAGGTCGATCTCGCCGAAAAAATATTCCGCAATTTCGAAATTCCCGATGTGCGCACTGATTAAAACGCCGCCTTGCTTTTTGGCCAAAAGTTCTTTGAGAATTTCCACGCCGTCAAATTCGTAAGTGAATTTATTGCGCATTCCTGCCGTAATGGAAATCTTGTCTATAATGGTTTGCCCAAATGTATAGTAGCTTTTGAAAACCATACTACGGGATTTCGAACGTGAGTAGCCTCGCCGGTTGTGGAAATAATAAAAGATGGCGCGATTGCTTTTCTTAAGAAAAAGGAAGTAATAAGCCGCAACAAAATACAGGATGAAATAGGCCGATCGGATGCCTGCTTTATTGATGAAAAAAACAAATATCTTATATCCAAGTACGGTGCCTTTGGATTTACCATCCCATTGGCTCATTTAACTGTTTTTCGCTTTTATCTTGTTGTCGATCAAGTCGTAGAAACTTTGGAAGGATGCAATTCCAACGAAGTCAGCTTCAACGAGTTTAACGCCAAAATTAGACTCGACAGATACCACCAAATCAACGTAGTCCAAACTATCTAATCCTAAAGTATCTTTTAGTATCGCATCCGGCTGGATCTCCTCTTCATCTACTTCAAACTCATCAGCCAGGAAGGCGTTCATCTTTTTTATAATCTCTTCTTTATTCATCACTTTCTTTAAACCTTTTGACTATCAGGGCAGAGTTTGTTCCACCGAAGCCAAAAGAATTCGACAAAAATATATCAAATTTTTTATTTAAGGTGGTTTTAACAAGATTTAATTTCTTCGAATCTTCATCGGGATTTTCGAGATTGATGTTGGGTGCGATGAAATCGTTTTGCATCATCAGGATCGAATAAATCACTTCACTTGCGCCCGCCATCCAGCATTCGTGACCGGTCATTGACTTGGTCGAACTCACATACGGATTGCTTTCGCCGAAAACCTTAAAGATGGCATTGGCCTCGTTCGCATCGCCGACCGGCGTAGAAGTGGCGTGTGCATTTATATATTCAATTTCAGAAGAGTGGAGTCCCGAAGCATCGAGTGCACGTTGCATGGCTGTTGCCGGGCCTTCAATATTAGGTGTAGAAATATGTCCACCGTTGGAGGAGAATCCGTAGCCAACGATTTCCGCTATAATTTTTGCGCCACGTTTTTTAGCCGATTCATAACTTTCAACGATCAAGGTTGCGCCTCCACCGCTGGGCACAAGTCCGTCACGGCTAGAATCGAAAGGGCGCGAAGCTTTGGCAGGATCTGCTTCACGTGGTGAAAAAACACCAAGTCCGTCAAAACTGCTCATTGCATATTTATTGATTTCCTGTGCGCCGCCGCAGATAACAATCTCTTGCAATCCACTTTTGATGAGATGGAATGCGAGTCCGAGAGAATGCGAACCGCTTGCACAAGCCGCGCTCACGGTAAGATTGATTCCCTTTAGCCTGAAAATAGTCGACAGATTCATGGTTACGGTAGAATTCATCGATTTAAAAATGGCGCCCGAACCAATCAAAGCGGTGTCTTTCTTTTCCCTGATGATGTCGGTGCTTTCTATAATTCCTTTGGAAACACTGTCATTTCCATACATGATGCCGACTTCATTCGCATCGAGAAAAGCGTCATCGATGCCTGCATCTTTGAGTGCGTCGATAGTTGCCATGTACGCATATTCGGTTTCCTCACCCACACTTATGCGTTGTCTTCTCGAAAGTAATTCCTTAAGATCAGGTTTGGGCACTATTCCGGTGAGAGCCGAGCGGAAACCAAATTCCTTGCGTTCTTCATCGTAGACGATTCCGGATTTCCCTTCGTATAAAGAGTCCTTGACTTCGCTCAATGAAGTTCCGATGCAGGAATAAATTCCCATTCCCGTGATGACCACTCTTCTGTTCATTTCTAAACGCTTTTAAGAATATATTCCACCGTTGATATTGATAATTTCTCCAGTAATGTAACTTGATTTGCGCGATGCCAGAAAGCTTACAAGATCCGCTATTTCTTCGGCTTCTCCGAAACGATTTACCGGAATCAACTTTACTAGTTCTTTTTCATCCAAATCGCCTGTCATGTCGGTACGCACAAAACCCGGCGCGACCGCATTTACGGTAATATTTCGTTTGGCGACCTCTTGCGCTAGTGCTTTGGTGGCAGCGACAATGGCTCCTTTGGCTGCCGAATAATTGGTTTGTCCCGGAGTTCCCTTCACGCCCGAAACCGACACCATATTAATGATACGTCCGTATTTGTTGCGGAGCATTTTCTGGATAAAGAAATTGGTCACATTAAAAAAACCGTTAAGGCTCGTGTTGATTACGTCGGTCCAATCGTCGGGTGACATCCACATGAATAAGCCATCTTTAGTAATTCCGGCGTTGTTCACGATAACTTCCACAATAGCCTCGGGATTCGCATCTTGCCATATGGTCAGCGCATTTTTCACCTCCTCAAAATTGGCGACATTAAAAGCAATGATTTCCCCTGTCGCACCTTTAGCTTTAACGGCTTCTAGTGTTTTTTCGGCTGCCTCTTTGTTGAATTGATAATTGATTAATATATGATAATCGCTCTCTTCGGCCAATTTTTGACATATGGCGCTACCAATTCCTCTTGAGCCACCGGTTACTAAAGCACATTTCATCTGTTTATTTATTTTTGGAAAAGTTCGGCGTTGTCATACCATTGGCTTCCTAAAACCTGTCCGTCGGCTTTTAGGAAACCCCATTTCTTCTCATTTTTAACGCGCGCAATTCCGTTGATGTAACCTTTTTGTTCATCTTTGAGTAAAGCGATCAATCCGCCGAAACCGCCTGAGCTCAATGCGTATTGTGTTGGCACAACGAGTTTTCCGCTTTCATTGATGAATCCCCAGTTTTTATCTTTGACCGGTGCGATGCCTTCTTCGCTGAAAATCTCTGCATCATTATATGTAGGCTCGATAACCATATTGCCTTTGTTGTTGATATAGCCCCACTTTTTTCCGACACAAACTGGTGCCAACCCTTTTACAAATGATCTGGCTTTGTCAAATTTTGGTTCGATTACCCACGTGCCTTTTAAGTCAATAAATCCGATTTTGTCATTCTTTTTGGCGTAAGTCAAATCACTTGAAAAGAAATCCCAGATTTTGTCGACTCCTTCGACAGGAATGAATTTTCCTCCGACAACTACTCCCATTGCAGTTCCATTTTTTACCCAAACGCTGCCTTTGTAATAATTTCCGATATCATCGTAAATCACATCGACAACGACTTTACCAGTTTTATCGATGATACCCCAGCGGTCGCTATTCTTTACTCTTGCGAATCCGTCTTCAAACGGTTTGATCAGGTTGTATTTTGGTTCGAGTACTACCTGCATTTTAGAATTTATGATTCCGATTTTGTCTTCGCGCTTGATAAAGGCGAGTCCGTTTTCGAAGTCGTATACTTTATCGGTTGGAGGTGATGAAACCGTTTCTCCTTTTTTATTGATATAGAACCATTTTTTATCTTTGGCTACCACACAAATTCCGCTGTCAAAGTATTTGGCATCGTCGAATATCGCTGGGATGACCACTTCGCCTTTTGTATTGATGAAGCCCCATTTCCCGGTGTCTTCAAATGCCGCCAATCCATCGGAAAAACTTTTTGACTTTTTGTAAGTCGGTTGAATTACAAACTCACCGCTTTTATTGATATAACCAAACCTTTCGTCTTTTCTGACCAAAGCCAATTCCTGCGCGCTAACTAATTGCGTTGCAAAGACTAGAAAAAATAAAATTCTTTTCATGATTTAATAAATTTTTGATAAATGCTAATGTACTAATTATTTGTCAAATGATCTTTTACCTGCTGTACGTATGGATACATCACCTGGTCTTCCTTAAAGACCGGAATTATGTTTCTAATTTCGTCATAAAGCTGTCGGGTAACAGTCGAAACCTTGTCTTTTTGTTCTAGATAATCAATGGCCTGAACAATCGTTATAAGTTCAACACTAAGCACCTCGAATGCATTTTCGATTACTTTGGAAGCAATCACCGCCGCATTGGTCCCCATACTAACGATATCCTGATTGTCATTGTTGTTCGGGATGCTATGAATATACATCGGGTTTGACAGCATCTGATTTTCCGCTGTAGTCGAAGTGGCAGTGAATTGCACACCCTGCATTCCGAAATTGAATCCTAAAGTACCGAGATTGACAAACGGAGGCAGGATTTCGTTGATCTTGGAATTGAGCAAATAATTGAGCTGTCGCTCGGCAAGCATGGTCAATTTGGTCACTACAATTTTGAGCTTATCCATTTCAAGTGAGATATAATCTCCATGGAAATTTCCGCCATGGTAAACATGCTGGTTTTTGACATCGATGATCGGATTGTCGTTAGCCGAATTGAATTCGTCCTCCAATATTGACCCAACATTGTCAATGGTTTCGGAAATCGGTCCCAAAATTTGTGGCACGCAACGCAGAGAATAATACTCCTGCACTTTTTCCTTGAAAACCTCTTCAGTATTATCGCCTGAATAAAGATGGTCTTCGCGTTTTCGGATGAGCGAACTGTCTGCCAGATTCTCACGCATACGCTGTGCAACTTCCTGCTGGCCTTTATGTCGTTTGGTATTGTTTAGTTCGGCAGAAAAATGGTCATCATAAGCCTGGACGATCTCATTGATCGCGCATGATGCCTTGATAGACCAATCGAGCAGTTTGTTGGCTTTGTGAACATTGACCACACCGATTCCGGTCATGACCGAAGTACCGTTCATCAATGCAAGTCCTTCTCGGATCTCAACATGGATGGGCTGCAGATTTTCGATTTTAAAGACATCGGCTGTCATTGTTCTTTCGCCTTTGTAAAACACTTCGCCTTCACCAATGAGCACCAGCGCTAAATGTGCCAGTTGAACCAGATCGCCACTTGCGCCTACTCCGCCATGTTCGAAAATCAAAGGAGTGATGTTGCGGTTGATGAATTCTTTCATCAAATGAATTACTGAAGGATGTACACCAGAATAGCCGAGTGACAATGTGTTTAGCCTTGCGAGTATCGCTGCTTTTACAGACACCGCATCTATCGGTTTTCCGGTACCCGAAGAATGGCTGCGGATCAGGTTGTATTGTAACTGGATGCGGTCTTCGTCTTTTATGCGATATTGCGCCATAGGGCCGAAACCGGTATTGACGCCATAGATTACTTTATTTTCGGAAAACTCTTTGAGGAAATTGAAACTTTCGTTAACTCTCTTCAATACGCTTTCACTAATTTCTATCCTGGCATCACCAAAGATTACGGCTTCAAATTCTTCTAAAGTTAAATAGTCATTAATCGTTTTCATTCCAACTTTTTTGATTCTGCGAAATTAGTTTTATTAAAATAATTGTGGTTAATTTGGAGTGCAAATGTAATATTTTAATCTATAAATACTAATAAATATGCGAACTGAGTTTGTTGATGTGCTGGTTATTGGCGCCGGTCCTTCGGGCTGCGTTTCGGCCGCTCATCTTCATAATAATAATGTAAAGGTGAAGGTTGTTGAAAAAACCAAATTTCCACGACTAGTTGTTGGCGAAAGCCTTATTCCCAGAGTGATGGATCATTTTTCGGAAGCAGGTTTATTTCCCGCGCTCGATGCGATGAATTTTGAAAAGAAGTTGGGCGCCAGGTTTATTCGTGGCGAAGAAATTTGTCTTTTTGATTTTAGCGACAAATATGGTGAAGGTTGGGATTGGACTTGGCAAATTCCGCGTGCTGATTTCGACAATACAATGGCGCAAGAAATCATTAAAAAAGGAATTGATCTTGAATTTGAATCTGAAGTGATTTCTGTAACTTTCGAAGGTAGGAATTCCACGACGGTCGTTAAAGATAAAGATGGCGAGCTCAAAGAAATACACGCGAAATTTATCATCGACTCTAGTGGCTACGGCAGGGTTTTGCCGCGTTTGCTCGATTTGGACACACCGTCGAAACTCGATCCGCATTCGTCAATTTTTACGCATGTGAAAGACGTCAACCGTCCGCCAGGTGAAGAAGGCACGCTGATTTCATTCGATATTCTCGAAACTGAAGTTTGGCTTTGGGTAATTCCGTTTTCAAACGGCAATACGAGCCTGGGCGTTGTCGGACCGACACATTTCATCAATGCTCTTTCTGAAAGCAAAGATAACCGCGAAGCCTTGAACAATGCAATCAAGCTATCTGATTATTACGTAAAACGTTTTGGCGGGCTGGACTTTTTGTTTGAGCCCGTGAAATTGGAGAATTATTCGCGCTCGGTCAAAAGTATGTACGGCGATGGGTTTGCGCTTACTGGAAACAGTTCCGAATTTCTGGACCCTGTTTTCTCATCAGGTGTTGCCTTTGCGACCGAATCGGGCATGCTCGCCGCGAAGCTTTTCATAAAGGAACAGCAAGGCGTCGTTGTTGATTGGGAAGAGGAATTTACGGGATACATGCGTCGCGGAATCGGCGTCTTTACAACTTACGTAAAGGAATGGTACACCGGAAACCTGCAGACCTTGTTCTTCCATCGCCCTGAAAACCCTGATGTAAAACGCAAAATCTGTGCGGTACTTGCAGGTTATGTTTGGGACGAGACGAATCCGTTTGTGAAGAAACACGACAATGTCATCAAGAATATGGCTTATATGATCAACGAAGAAAAAAACCTCAGTAATTAACTGAGGTTTTGTTTTATAGAAATCTTTTTAGTTGCAGCGCGAGGTTTTTTGCGAGTTTTTCATAAGCCCAGGAAATCCGGTCTCCTAAAGTGTTGGTCATGATGTCGTGCTTTAGGCCTATGACCTTGTCAAATTCGACCATAAGGAGGATATTAGCCGGATTGTAGGTTTCAGAAACCGTGATGATCGCGCTTACTTTTGCCGGACCGATATCTGTCCCAGCATTATATCCCGGGTAAACCCAGGTCGTTTTTAGGTGCATTGTGTATTTGGCTTCGGGATTTTTGCCCACTTTCACCTGGCCGTCCTTAAACATCTTATTGAAATAATTCACAAAAGCCGGTTCATACTGTTTTTCGCGGTTGGAAAACCAGTCCTCATGAAATTTTTCAGCAGCGCCTTCCCGGTGTTCTCTTTTGTGCATTTTCTCGTTCAGGAATTCTTCCTCGGTATCAAAACCGTTCACAATCTGTCCGTTATAATCAAACGTGACGTTAAATTCTGCAATCCCTTTAAGGTTTTTAAAATCCCCTTTCTTAGCATCATATCGTTGCGCCAAGCAGGAAACTGAAACCAGCACGAATAAAAAAACAGTAATTCTTTTCATTTGTATGCTATTAAAAATGGCTGCCAAAGAGGCAGCCATTTAAGTTTAATATTATTCGAAAATTATTTTAACGCTTTTTTTATTACAAATTTTGCAAGTGATTTTCCGGTTTTTGCAAACCCTTCGCCAATTCTTGACTCATTGCTGAAGTTACTTCCGTATTGGTCGCCAGGCGCTTCTTCGCTGGTTATTTCAGCAAGCACCATAGATTTGTTTGCGGTTTCAACAAATTTGATGTTGGTCGAAACTTTTGCGGGCTGCTTCATCATCGCAACATCCCAACCCGGGAAGATCCAAGCCACTTCAACAATCATCGTGTATTTTGCAGCTGTCAAGCCTTCTTGGAAACTTAGGTCTTTCTTTTCTTTGGTCATTACCGTATTGACCAATTCCATGAATTTTGGCTGCCAGATGGCCTCACGGGCACCGTTCCATTTCCTTTTCCAAACATCGCCGTTCCCTTTGGCTTTTTTGTTTAGGTCATCGGCTCTTTCGTTCACATAAGTAGCCTCGGATTTCTTTTCCTTCATTAGGGTAAGTTTGCTGTAGTCAAACTCTACATTAATTTCCTTCTGCCCTTTGAGGAAAGAAAGGTCGCCTTTGGTAAGCTCCATATCCTGGGCCATTGCGATGGTTGAAATGAACAAAACTGCTGTTACTAAGATTTTTTTCATGATTTAAAATTTAATTTGTATTGGTTAATGGGTTGCAAGAAACAAAAATTTTTACTCTCTTTTGAAATTACTCGGGTAAAATTACTCGGTAACTTTTCCAATTATGTGCGAACTCTTTTGAAGCTCACTAACTTTGAAGTATATTTGCCGAATCAACTCATTGGCCTTATCTGGTTCAGGGGTTGCGTGAGCGATTGCAGCAAAGTGCCGTGCACTGCGGAAAGCGCGGCCTGAAAGGGCACGCCAAAACGAAGAAGAACGAGAGAAGAGAAAACAAGACATGAAACACATCAGGAATTTTTGCATTATTGCCCATATTGACCACGGGAAAAGTACGCTGGCCGACCGTTTGCTGGGTGCCACTCAAACTGTAACGGCGCGTGAGGAAAAGGCGCAATTGCTTGACAATATGGATTTGGAGCGCGAGCGTGGAATTACAATCAAGAGCCACGCGATCCAGATGGAATACAAATATAAGGGTGAGGATTATATACTGAATCTCATCGATACGCCGGGTCACGTTGATTTCTCGTATGAAGTTTCGCGTTCGATTGCCGCCTGTGAAGGCGCGCTTTTGATTGTGGATGCTGCGCAGAGCATACAGGCTCAGACGATTTCGAATTTGTATCTTGCTTTGGAGAACGATCTGGAAATCATTCCTGTTTTGAATAAAGTCGATTTGCCGAGTGCGAATCCTGAAGAAGTCAGCGATGATATTATTGATTTGCTGGGCTGTAAATTAGAAGACATCATCCATGCATCGGGGAAAACCGGTTTTGGGGTGGAAAACATATTGGCGGCGATTATTGAAAAAATTCCGGCGCCGAAAGGCAATATTGACGAACCTTTGCAGGCTTTGATTTTCGATTCGGTTTACAATCCGTTTCGAGGTATTGAGGTTATATTCAGGGTGAAAAATGGTGAAATCAGAAAAGGCCAGAAGATTAAATTTATGGCGACGGGGAACGAATATTTCGCCGATGAGATTGGCACGTTGAAATTAAACCAGGTTCCGAAGCAGGTCATTTCTGCGGGTGATGTTGGCTATTTAATTTCGGGGATTAAGGAAGCGAAAGAAGTGAAAGTTGGTGATACTTTGACCGATGCCAAAACGCCGACAACGAATATGATTACGGGTTTCGAAGATGTGAAGCCGATGGTGTTTGCGGGAATTTATCCCGTGGATACGGAAGATTATGAAGAACTCAGGAACTCGATGGAGAAACTGCAGTTGAACGATGCATCTTTGGTTTTTTTACCGGAAAGTTCCGCCGCGTTGGGTTTTGGTTTTAGATGTGGTTTCCTTGGAATGCTGCATATGGAGATAATCCAGGAGCGATTGGAGCGTGAATTTAATATGACTGTAATTACGACGGTTCCGAACGTTTCGTATCTCGCTTATACGAAGAAAGATCCTGAAAAAGCGATGATTGTAAACAATCCGTCGGATTTGCCAGAGCCTTCGAAATTAGACCACGTAGAAGAACCTTACATTAAAGCTACCATTATTACGAAATCGGATTTCGTAGGGAATGTGATGAGTTTGTGTATTGAAAAACGGGGCTTGATTACGAACCAGACTTACCTGACTACGGAACGGGTAGAATTAAATTTTGACATGCCTTTGGCGGAAATCGTATTTGATTTTTACGACCGTTTGAAAACCGTTTCGAAGGGTTATGCTTCATTTGATTATTCCCCGATTGGTTTGCGCACTTCGAATTTGGTAAAAGTGGATATCCTTTTGAACGGAACAATTGTCGATGCTTTGTCGTCGTTGATCCATGTGGATAATGCGTATGGTATTGGGAAGAAAATGTGTGAGAAACTCAAAGAATTGATTCCGAGGCAGCAGTTTGATATTCCGATTCAGGCAGCAATTGGCGTAAAAGTGATTTCGCGTGAAACGATTAAGGCTTTGCGAAAAGACGTTACCGCCAAATGTTACGGTGGTGATATTTCGAGAAAGCGTAAACTACTCGAAAAACAGAAAAAAGGTAAAAAGAGAATGCGCCAGGTGGGGAACGTGGAAATTCCGCAGGAAGCTTTTATGGCAGTGCTGAAATTGAATGATTAAAACTAATTAATAATTTATAAGGGCCCGGTGATGAGAATTGCCGGGTTTTTTTGTGTTTGTAACAAACTTGTAAACCAGTACCTTTGCACCTTAATCCTTGCAACCTATGATAGAAGATAAAAATCCGCAACGCACGAGCATTGCACAACTGGGTGAGTTTGGTCTTATAAACCACCTGACAAAAAATTTCGGTATTAATCAGCCCTCGACACTAAAAGGCATTGGCGATGATGCAGCCGTCTTGGATTTTAAAGATAAGAAAGTCGTAATATCCACTGATTTGTTAATTGAAGGTGTCCATTTTGATTTGTCGTATATGCCATTGAAACATTTGGGTTATAAGGCGGTTGTGGTCAATGTTTCGGATATCTGCGCGATGAATGCCAAAGCGACACATATTACCGTTTCGGTGGCTGTGTCGAACCGTTTTCCGCTGGAGGCTATGGATGAATTGTTTGCGGGTATTGCACTAGCTGCCGCAGAATATAATGTGGATGTAATTGGCGGCGATACGACCTCATCTCAAAAAGGATTGATCATCAGCATTACGGCGATTGGCGAGGCTGATGAAAGTGAAATCGTATATCGAAATGGGGCAAAGCAAACGGATTTATTGGTTGTGACGGGCGATATTGGAGCAGCTTATATGGGATTGCAAGTGTTGGAAAGAGAGAAGCAAGTGTTTCAGGTGAATCCGAATTCGCAACCTGATTTGGATGCTTATACGTACCTGATCGAACGCCAATTGAAGCCTGAGGCCAGGAAAGATGTACGGACTTTACTCCATGCCTTAGAAGTTAAGCCGACAAGTATGATTGATATCTCTGATGGCTTGTCTTCGGAAATTATTCATTTGTGCAAACAATCTGGTGTGGGTTGTAATCTGTACGAAGACAAATTGCCTATCGACCCGCAGTTCATCAATGTGTGCGAGGAGTTCAATATTGACAGTACGACGGTGGCGATTAATGGCGGCGAAGATTATGAGCTGTTATTTACTATTGGTATTGATGATTTCAATAAGATTAAAGGCAATCCTAATTTCAGTATCATCGGTCATATGGTTGCCGAAGGCGAAGGCATCCATTTAATAACGAGAGCAGATACGAAAATTGAGTTGAAGGCACGGGGTTGGAATAGCCTCGAGGAATAACCTGACTACAAAAGATTTGATGGAATGTCGGGTCGCGTTAGCGATGGAAGTGGCATCCTTTTGTGGAGTGCAGCGGAACAAAAGATACAACGGACAGCGCGGCCTGCAAGGCAACGCCCAAAAAATAACACTGTCTATTTATAAAATAGAAAAAGCGGCATTCCCTAATATGCCGCTTTTTCAGTATGTGGAGTAGCTTATGGTAGATTTGGGTCTAAAACGAGTTTTTATTTAAAACGCGAGCTACTTCCAAAATGCAATGTTACGACTACTAACTCAATAACATATTGCTAAATTACCATGATCCATTATAAAAATCGCTGAGGATTTCCACAAAATGCGTTACGGTTTCCCGTACATTTTATTGCGGTTTCCCGTAAACTCAGAGCAAACCCTTGTTCTTGGCTTCACGAATCAGGTCGATATCGGAGCCGCCTTTAATGTCAAGTGTATCTTTGAGATTGAGTTTCCTTTTTTCAACTGCGCTCAATGAGAGCGGGACATATTGAGGTATATCTTTGGTTTTGGTGCCTTTTGACAAGTGGTAAAGTATCTGTTTGTCGAACGCATCGATTTCGATGTTGTCATACTGCACCTGACTTACGAGTTTTACTACGGTTTGACTGTAATAATTTTCTTCTTTTAGTATTTTATCGAATGCGATGAGTAGCTCGTCAAAGGTCAGATCGTTTTTGATGACGAGTCCGTTAGGGTTGATGTTTTTAATAATGGTGTTGATCTTCAGTAATTCGGTGTGCATTGTGAGCAGAATTATTTTGCAATCGGGCATCTCCTTTTTGATCAGCAATGCGAGGTCTTCACCTGAAAAAATGCTTTTTTCTTCATAAATGGGCATACTGAGGTCAAAAAACGCAATTCCGAACGGTTCAATACCAGGTGCTGTAATGGCTTCATATCCGGTTTTGCAGTCCTTGGCTTGTGTAATGTTGAATTCGTAAGCGCCTTTGGAATTATATCCTTTGATCGCATTTTTATAGGCTTCGATGATGAACGGGTGGTCGTCTACAATTAAAATGTTTACGGATTTTGACATTATGAGGTGGTTTTTATTTCAGATTTGTTAGGTATGGTAACGATAATGGTGGTTCCCGCTCCTGCATGAGTCTTTATTTCGGCCATTCCGTTACAACTTTTTGCTCTTGAATATATGTTTTGCAAACCTATGCCTTTTTTCTTTCCGTTTAACGAAAAGCCGATGCCGTCGTCGTAAATTTCGAGTGATGAGTGAGTGCGTTTGTCAAAAATACTGATAATAACATTTTTGGCTTTCGAATGCTTATTGATATTTTGAAAAGCTTCTTGAAGAATTCTAAAAATATGAATTTTTGTGGATCCTGGCAGTATTTGCCAATTTATATCTGGATCAATTTCAACATGACATTTGACTTTAGAAAGCAATTTTTGTTCTTCCACAAATGAATCGATTATAGCAATAAAACTCGTTTTGTTGGCGAAGAATTCTGTACTTAATCCATGTGCAACGCAACGGATTTCTTTTTCAATATGTCGTATGCCCTCAATAAATTCGAGAGTTTTTTTCTGGGATGGTGATGCTGAATTCTTCGCTAGTAAATGAAGGTTTAAGCGGGTAGAGGAAAGTTTATTCATTATTCCATCGTGCAGCTCCTGTGCAATCCGTTTTTTCTCAATTGACCTGCCGAGGTCAATTTGATTTTGTTGATCTAGTAGCAAATGATAGATTTCTTCATTTGCATTTTGCTGGATTTGCTGTAATTGAAGTTCTTTTTTCCTGGCGTGTTGCATTTTTATAATGAACAGCAAAATCCCTAATGTAAGTAGTCCTATAAAGACCCCAGAATATAATTTTTTTTGCTGTATTGCAATATCTTTCTGTTGCGTAATTTCCTCTGTTTCATATTCTATTTTGGCAAATTTATTTCGATTCGCTCGCTCAAGTATTTGCATACTATCTGATAATTGCATGTATTGTTGTGTGTAATGTAATGCGTTTCGCGCGTCAACGCGGGCTAGTTGTTTTAACGAGAAAAGAATGTCCTTGGGTGCCCTAAACTTTTTTGACAAATTTACCGCGTCTTTGGCGGTCAAAATAGCATTAAAGGTGTCTTGTACTGATGCGTAGTATTCGGAAAGATAAAGTTTGTTGTAATTGCTACCGTTTTGAATATTTAGCTTTTCTCTGATTGCGGTGGACTCAAAATACCGGTTGGGCAAAAATGTAGTCTTTTTTTCTTTAAATTCTGCATAGGCTAAATTGTCAAGTAGTCTTACATAAATATGAGGAACGTTAACTTGGACATCTTCTATAGCTAGGGCTTTTTTTAAAAATTCTATTGCTTTATCGGGATTACCTGAAGCAATGTAATTGTAGCCCATATTATTTAAACTTACCGCTGCAAGATAACTCTTGTGACGCAACTCCTTTTGCTGAACTAACTGCAGGGATTTCATGTGAAATTCAAATGCTTTATCATAATCAGTCAATTCTGTTGAGTTTATTCCTAAGAAAGAATAAATACAAAATTGATGATTTATAAGATGAGCCTTTTGTGCTATTCGTAGTGAATTAACGAGGCATTTTTCACTGCCCAAGTAATCGTTTATGTAATACAGTACCTGCGCCTGGTCATAATAAATACCACATAGATTATTGAAATCTTCGAGGGTTCTAAAAATTTTTTCCGCTTGTTTGTAATAATAAAACGCGCTGTCGTTGACACTGGTGTTTTCAAAATAAAGTCCTTTTGCCCTTAATGCTTTTCCAACGTGAAACTCTGAATTTGCAGATATACTTTCCTTTAAAAAAAATTGAGAGCTGGCTTTTAAATCATTCCAAGAATTTAGATAGTAGAAATTGCTAGTGAGAGTTATAAATTGACTCCGATGAATCGAATCATTTGATGATTTTACCAGCAATTGAAAAGCTTCTTTATTCGATATCAATCTTTCCTGATGTGAGATGGCACTATTCTCTGCCCGCTTTAAAAGATATTCTATGTAGGCAGTTTGAGACCTTGTTTGCTTTTTAGGATAGTGATTGTAATTGCTATCACTAGCAAACGGAATCATAAAACATAATAATATGACAGATTTAAATTTCAAATTTTAGTATCTAATTTCTATAAATCTAGAACTGAAAATACAATTTATAGTGCAGATTTCCTGTAATAAATCTAAACCAAACCTTTTTCTTTAGCAATTCGAATGATATCTTCATCACTACCCTTTACAATATTAAAAGCATCCTTGATTTTTGCTTTTCTCTTATCTATTGCACTAATAGATATTCCTACGTAATCAGGCAAGTTTTTAGTTTTGATTCCTTTAGCCAATAACGAGATAATCCTTCTGTCGTAAGCGTCTAAAAAGCCATGATTTTTTGCAACTTTCTTTATCGCTGTTCGCGCTGTAATACTGTAATATGTTCCTCCACTTAAAATGGTTTCAAAAGCTAGCATTAGTTCTTCAAGATTAAAATCACTTTTAATAAGCAGTCCTTCTGGATTAATTTTTTTGGAGAGTTGATATATTAAAAAGGCTTCAGTATGAGATGTAAGCATTATAATTTTAGTTTCAATCGACTGGCTTCTTATAATCTTTGCCAAGTCTTCTCCCGATGAAATTTTTTCACTTATAAACGGTGGCAACGCTAAATCTAAAAAGACGATGTCGAACGTACCAGTTTTAATATG
>Ga0136636_10000205_pt1 | contig 26955 bp, 1 predicted proteins | sample AntDrymUQ8522106_2_FD_104653 | JGI IMG/M metagenome (GOLD analysis project Ga0136636, IMG submission 104653) | Polar desert sand microbial communities from Dry Valleys, Antarctica - metaG UQ852 (21.06) | ecosystem: Environmental > Terrestrial > Soil > Desert | place: Antarctica: Dry Valley... | reverse complement strand
TATCAACACCGCAGTGGCCTTCAGCGGCGCGGCGGCGGCGCTGGCCCCGGGCGAGGCGCGTGCGCGCGCGTTCAGCTTCACGCTGCCCGATGGCGCGCTGGGCACGGGCAGCTTCGACATCACCGTCACCGCCGACAGCGCCATCAGCGGTGCCGGCGTGCTGTTCGAGACCAATGCCGCCGGCAACGCCGAGGCCAACAACAGCTCGGTGGGCAGCTTCACTGCCGCACCGCGCCTGTATGCCGACCTGTCGGTGGCCGCATTGGCGGTGCCGGCCGCAGCCGCATCGGGCGCCGAGATCCAGATCGGCTGGACGGTGGCCAACCTGGGCAACGCCCCGGCCACCGGCAGCTGGGTCGACCGCATCGTGCTGTCGACCGATGCCATCGCCGGCAACGCCGACGACGTGGTGCTGGCCAATGTCACCCGCAGCGGCGGGCTGGCCGTGGGCGCCAACTACGTGGCCACCGCCACGGTGCGCATCCCCACCCGGCTGGAAGGCACCTACCGCATCGCGGTGATCAGCGACGTGAACGCCAGCGTGCGTGAGCCCGACACCCGGGGCGACAACCGCCGCCTGTCCGATCCGGTCGTCGTGCAGCAGACCTATGCCGACCTGGTGCCCACGGTGGGCAGCGTGCCGGCCGAGGTGTTTGCCGCGCGCACCGCCACGGTCACCTGGGAGGTGCAGAACCTGGGCACCGTGGCCACCGACGTGAGCCGCTGGACCGACATCGTCTACCTGTCGGCCACGCCCACGCTGGGCACTGGCGCGGTGCAGCTGGGCGCGGTCACACGCGTGGGCGCGCTGGCCGTCGGCGAGCGCTACAGCGCCGGGATGACCGTCGACATCCCGCGCAGCCTGGCCGCCGGTGCGATGTACTTCATCGTCAAGACCGATGCCAACAGCCTGGTCTACGAGCTGGGCCGCACCGCCAACAACGCGGCAGCGGCGGCGCAGGCCACGCAGGTGCGCCCCGAGCCCAAGCCCAACCTGGTGATCGAGGGGCTGACGGCGCCCGACACCTGGCGCGTCGGCGCCACGCTGCAGGTGGCCTACACGGTGCACAACATCGGCAACGATCGGCTGGCCTCCTTCACCAAGGAGCGCCTGCGCCTGGTCGACCCGACCGGCCTGAACGCAGCGGTGGAACTGGCCAACTGGGGCAACTGGACCAACCGCACGCTCGAAGCCGGCGGCCGCTTCAGCCGCACGCTCGACATCACCGTGCCCGCGCTGGCGGCCGGTGCCTGGCAACTGCAGGTGGACGCTGACAATGGCGGTTATGTCGGCGAATCGAACGAGGCCGACAACATGGCCAGCATGGACGTGGCCGTCGTCAGCCCCGACCTGTCGCTGCAAGGCCTGTCGACCACCGGCCTGCTGCAGGGCGGTGAGCTGGTCACGCTGCGCTGGACCACGCGCAACAGCGGCACCGCCGAGGCCATCAACGTGCGCGAGCGCATCCACCTGTCGCGCGACGGCGCGGTGGGCGCGGGCGATGTGCTGCTGGGCGAGGTGCTGCATGCGGCCATCGCCGCCGGCGGCAGCGCCGCAGGCGAGCTGGCCTTCCGCCTGCCGGTCGACCTGCAAGGCGACTGGCGCCTGATCGTGGTGACTGACGCCACCAATGCCAACAACGAGAACGGTGCTGGCGAGAACAACAACCTCGACAGCCTGGGCATCAACGTCGCCCGTGACGGCTATGCCGACCTGGCGGTGATCAGCGTTGCTGCACCCACGCGGGTGATCGCCGACCCGGCCACGGTCACCATCGAATGGACGGTCGAGAACCAGGGCACTGGCGTGGGCCGCACCACCCAGTGGGTGGACCGGGTGATCTACAGCACCAACGCCACCATCGGCGACAGCGACGACATCGTGCTGGGCACGGTGGCACGCGGCACCGCGCTGGAGGCCGGCGACCGCTACACCCAGAGCCTGAGCTACCGCTTCGGCCCGGCCTTCAGCCGCCATGGCACGGTGGTGGTGCGCACCGATGCCGCCGGCGCGGTGTGGGAGAACACCAGCGAGGCCAACAACCAGGCCCAGGCGGCCGAGGCCATGGACGTGATGCCCATCGCCTACGCCGACCTGCAGGTCACATCGGTCAGCACCCGCAGCCTGGCCACCTCGGGCCAGGTGATCTCGGTGGAATGGTCGGTGGCCAACCGCGGCATCGGCATCACCAACACGGCCTCGTGGACCGACATCGTCTGGTTGTCGGCCAACGCCGACGGCAGCGGTGCGCGCTACAACCTGGGCTCGGTCGGCCACCTGGGCCAGCTGGCTGCGGGCGACGGCTACAGCAGCAGCATCCAGGGGCGCCTGCCCGAGGGCATCCAGGGTGACTGGTACCTCAACGTCGGCACCGGCGGGCCGTTCGAGTTCATCTTCGGCGACAACAACACCGGCCGCTCGGTGGCGGTGCCGGTGGCACTGTCGCCGTCGCCCGACCTGGTGGTCGATTCGGTGGATGCGCCCACGGTGGCGCAAGAGGGTGCGCTGGTCGACATCAGCTGGACGGTGCGCAACCAGGGCGAGGCACGCGCGGCCGGGCAGTGGCAGGACACCGTGCAGCTGGTGGCCCCCAGCGGCACGATCGTGACGCTGGGCACCTTCAACTTCGACCGCGGGCTGGATGCCGGCATCACCTACAGCCGCACCGAGCAGGTTCGCCTGCCGGGCAAGATCGAAGGCGCCTACCGCCTGCGCGTGGTGACCAACAGCGCGCTGGGTGGCGGCGGCACGCAGATCTACGAGCATGGTGCCGCCCGCACCAACAACACGCTGGTCGACGGCGATGCCATCGCCGTCAGCCTGAACCCGCGGCCCGACCTGCGGGTGACCACCGTCACCGTGCCCACCAGCGTGACCGCCGGCACAACCGCCGCAGTGCGCTACACCGTGGCCAACATGGGCCCCGAGGGCACCAGTGGCCAATGGGCCGACTGGGTCTACCTGTCGCTGGACGGCATTCTCAGTGGTGACGACGTGCTGCTGGCGCGCCAGGACAGCGGGGCTGCACTGAACCCCGGCGAGAGTTATGCCGCCGTGATCCCGTCGGTGACGATCCCGATCCGTTACCGCGGCGATGTCTTCATCATCGTGGTCGCCGATGCCAACAACCGCATCGACGAATACCCGAGCGAAGCCAACAACACCCGCGCCGAGCGCCTGCGTGTCGACCCGGTGCCGTTCGGCGACCTGGTCACCAGCAACGTGGTCGCACCCGACCAGGTGGTGCACGGCAGCACGGTGGAGGTGCGCTACCAGGTGGCGAACAAGGGCTCGGCCACCACGCTGGGCGACAGCGCGGCGGTCAACAGCTGGACCGACACGGTCTGGCTCACGGTCGACAAGCGCCGGCCGTCGGCTGGCAAGGGCGACATCAAGATCGGCCAGACTACCCACACCGGCCACCTGGCCGTGGGCGAGGACTACCTGGGCACGCTGAACGTGCAGATCCCCGAAGGCATGCGCTCGGGCCAGTATTTCCTGACGGTGTGGAGCGACACCTACGACGCGATTCTCGAGGACACGCTGGCGGTCCACATCAATCCCGACGACGCTGGCCAGATCGACAACAACAACTACAAGGCCCGGCCGATGGCAGTGCTGGGCATCACACCGCCCGACCTGGCCGTGACGGCGGCCGTGGCACCTGCGGAGACCGCTGCAGGTGGTGGTTATGCCTTCAGCTACACCGTCACCAACCGCGCCGATGCCTTCGACGGCAGCTGGACCGACCGGGTCTGGGTGGCCGACAACGCCGACCTGAGCAAGGCCACTGTGCGCTGGCTGATGGGTGAATACCGGCAGGAGCGCAGCCTGGGCCTGGGCGAGTCCTACAGCGTGACGCAGAGTGTGGCGCTGGCGCCATCGGTTTCGGGCGCCTTCCTGGTGGTGGAGACCGACATCCACAACCGGGTGCGTGAAATCGACGAGACCAACAACGCGCGCAGCGCGGCGTCGGTGGTCAGCAACGCGCCGGCCGATCTGCGCGTGGGCAGCGTGATCACCCAGCCCGAAAACTTCTCCGGCGAGGCCACGCTGGTGCGTTGGACAGTCACCAACCACGGCGGCGCGGTGTGGGCCGGCACGCGCGGCTGGTTGGACAACATCTACTTCAGCAGCGATCCGGAATTTATTCCCGGCCGCGCCACCCAGATCGGCTCGGTGGTGCATGCCAACACCAGCACGCTGGGCAGCGGCGAGAGCTACACCGCCAGTGCCCTGCTGACACTGCCTGCGGGCACCGACGGGCCCTACTTCATCCACGTCATCACCGATGCGCTGCACAGCCGCGGCTCGCTGGCGCCGTTTTTCAGCAATGCCGCCGGCAGCCAGGTGGCCGAGTTCGAGGCACTCACGGGGCAGGACAATGCTGAAGCGCGCGACGACCTCTACGCCACCAGCGTGTTCGAAGGCACGCAACGCAGCAACAACCTCGGCACCGGCGCGCTGAACGTCACCTACCGCGAGCCCGACCTGCAGGTGGGCGCGGTCGCGGTGAGCAACCCCAATCCCGCCTCGGGCGAGACCATCACCGTCACCTGGACAGTCAGCAATGCCGGCGCACGGGCGACGCGGGTCAACGGCTGGTTCGACGGTGTCTACCTGTCGCGCGACACCACGCTCGACCTGAGCGACTACCCGGTGGTCGACCGCGGCACGCTGGGCGAGATCCAGCTGCGCGTGCGCCAGACGTCGATGGGGGCCACCGCCGAGGGCAAGCCACGCTACCTGCAGCCCGGCGAGAGCTACACCAACAGCGCCACCTTCACGCTGCCCACCTCGATCAGCGGCAACTTCACGCTGATCGTCAAGGCCGACACCGGCACCGTTAGGGACATTTACCGCAGCGTGCCCAGCACCGTGCGCGACGGCCTCGACACGGTGGCGAACAACCCCGGCAGCCCGTCGGGCGCGGTGCTCGAGTTCCGCGACGAGGCCAACAACCTGGGCCAGGTCGCGCTGCCGATCAGCCTGTCGCCACCGCCCGACCTGCAGGTCACGCTGGTCAGTGCGCCGCTGTCGGTGCTGGCCGGCCAGGCCTTCAGCGTGGGCTGGACGGTGCAGAACCTGGGCGGCCGCACGCCCGGCGACCAGAGCAGCTGGAACGACCTGGTCTACCTCAGCAAGGACCGCTTCCTCGACCTGAGCAAGGACCGCTACCTCGGTTACCTGCAGCATGGTGGCGGCCTGGCCGCCGGCGGCCAGTACGCAGCCACGCTGAACTTCACCGCGCCGCGTGATCTGGAAGGGCCGTACCACGTCTTCGTGGTCACCGACCCGGCACGTGCCTGGGGCGGCGGCGATTCCGGCCGTGTGCTCGAGTTCGGCTTCGACGACAACAACAACGGCGCGGCGCTGCAGCCGATGCTGATCGAGACCCCGCCGCCGGCCGACCTGCAGGTCACCGATGTGCAGCTGCCCGCTGCTGCGCAAGTGGGCCAGACGGTGCGGTTCGACTACACCATCACCAACGTCTCGCCCATCAACCCGGCCTACGGCCGCTGGACCGACGCGGTCTACCTGTCGGCCGACAACAGCTGGGGTCTGGACGACCTGCTGATCGGCAAGGTGGCGCATGTGGGCGACCTGCTGGCCGGCGCCAGCTACAACGGCACGCTCAGCGCCCAATTGCCGCCGCTCAAGGACGGCACCTGGCGCATCATCGTGCGGCCCGACCTCTACAACGAGGTGTTCGAAGGCCGCATCATCTACACCGAGACCGGCCTGAACGTGCCGCCGGGCGAGGCCAACAACCGCACCGCCTCGGCCGCCACGCTGCGGGTGGAAGTGCCCACGCTGCCGATCGGCACGCTGGTCTCGACCACGCTGGGCAGCGGCGACCTGCGGCTGTACCGCCTCACCGTGGCCGAGGGCGAGACGCTGCGCCTCACGCTCGATTCCAGCGCCGCCGCCGGTGCCAACGAGATCTGGCTGCGCTGGGGCGACATCCCCACCGGCTATGCCTTCGACGCCGCCTATGACCAGCCGGTGTCGCCCGACCAGCAGATCGTGATCCCCCGCACCAAGGCGGGTGACTACTACCTGCTGGTGCGGTCGCGCCAGCAGGCCGCCGGCACGCCGGTGACGCTGCGTGCCGAGCTGCTGCCGCTGGCCATCACCCGCGTCACGCCCGACCAGGGCGGCACCGGTGACGACGCGCACCGCTGGGTGACGATGGACATCGAAGGCGCGCGCTTCGCGCCCGGCGCGCTGGTCAAGCTGAGCCGCCCGGGCGAATTCGAGATCGAGCCGGCCCGCTGGCAGGTCATCGACGCCAGCCACATCCGTGCCACCTTCGATCTGCGCAACGTGCCGCATGGCCTGTACGACGTGGTCGTCACCAACCCCAATGGACAGCGTGTGGTCGAGCCCTACCGCTACCTGGTCGAGCGCATGGTCGAGGCCGATGTCACCATCGGCATCGGTGGTGCACGCACCATCGCACCGGGTGACGCCGCGCTCTACAGCGTGTCGCTGCAGAGCCTGACCAACGTCGACACGCCCTACGTGCGCTTCGACGTCGGCGCCACCAACATGGGCAACAGCGCCTACGTGCTCGAAGGGCTGGAACTGCCCTACGTGGTGTTCGGCAGCAATGTGGGCGGCCAGCCGCCAGGCGCGGTCGCCGAAGGGCTGGGCAACACCCAGGCCTACGGCACCACGCCCACCAGCGCGTTGCGCAGCGGCATCCCCTGGGCGTCGCTCGACGGCATGGCCAACACCGGTGGCTGGAACCTGGCCCCCGGCTATGCCTTCGACGTGGCGGCCGGCGGCTTTGTCGGCTTCAACTTCAGCGTGCAGACCTATCCCGGCCTGGCCGAATGGCTGGCCTACGACTTCGAGGGCCTGCGCGCCAAGCTGTACGCGATCCGCCCCGAATGGAAGGCAGCCGGCCTGCTCGACGGGGGTGTGCAGGATCTCAACAAGATCAGCAACGGCCTGGCGGCCAAGTTCCTCTCGCGTGAGCCCGACGAGCACATCACCAAGCTCGAAGCGCTGGCGATGCCGTTCCGCTTCGACACGCTGGGCGCGGCCACACCGCTGACGCGCGCCGAGTTCGTCACCGACCAGACGGCGCATGCGATCGCGCTGCGCAGCGCCATCCTGGCCGATGCCGGCGCGCCGGTCGCCCTGGGCGTGCTGGCTGCGGATGAGGCGCAGTGGGTGCAAGGCTGGCTGGCCGCGCTGGAGACCGCCGGCCTGCTGCGCGCCGAAGCCGACGCGCCACCGGTCCGGTCCGACGAACTGGTGCTGAGCCTGAACGCCACGCTGGCCACCGGCATCCTGATCGGCCGCGGTGGCGACAGCTACCGCACCCAGGCCGACCTGCTGGGCTTCTTCGCCAAGGTGCAGCAGTGGTACGGCGACACCGCGCGTTACGCCGGGGATCCTTTGGCCGCCAGGGCGCCGGTGGCCTACCACGAGGTGCGCGAGGACGACGACGGCAACTACGCCGAGATCCCGGTGCCGGTGGCGCCCGACCGTGCCGACTACGACCTGGGCACCTCGCAAGAGACGCACTTCATCAGCTTCGACGTGTTCGCCGGTGGCCGTGCCGAGCTGGAGTATTTGCGCCATCTGGGTGTGCTCGATGCCAAGTTCAACCCGGTGGGCCCGCAGGCACTCAACCTCACCCAGTACCTGCAGCAGGCCGCTGCGCGCGAGGCTGCTGCCAACGCCCTGGTGGCCGTGCGGGGCCCGCAGGCGCTGCCGGCGGCCGACGGCCTGAGCTATCTGCCGGCCGACTATGCGCTGCCCTACACGCTCAGCTTCACCAACCCCGGTGAGCAGGCGGTGGGCCAGCTGCGGCTGGTCACCCAGCTCGATGCCGACCTGGACGCGCGCTCGCTGCGCCTGGGCGACCTGAAGATCGGCGACATCAACGTGCACCTGCCCGAAGGCCGGGCGGTGTTCCAGGGCGACTTCGACTTCACTGGCAGCAAGGGTTACGTGCTGCGTGTGTCGGCCGGCATCGACGCGCAGGAGCGCGTCGCCACCTGGCTGATCCAGGCCATCGACCCGGACACCGGCGAGGTGCTGCGCGACCCGTCGCGCGGCCTGTTGCTGGCCGACAGCAGCGGCCGTGCCGGCACCGGCTTCGTCGCCTACACCGTCACCGCTTCGGCCGGCGCGGCCACCGGTGCGGCCGTCGCCGCGTCGGCGCGGGTGTTCTTCGACGACGCCCCGCCGATCGACAGCGACACCATCAGCCACACGCTCGACGCCGGTGCACCGGTGACGGCGCTGACCGTCACGTCGCGCGGCGCCAATGCCGACGGCGCACCCACCTTCAGCGTGGCCTGGCAGGCCACCGACGACGCCAGCGGCGTCAAGCATGTCACCGTGTACCTGGCCGACAACGGCGGCGATTTCCGCATCTGGCGCAAGCAGGTGGCGGGGGCGGCCAGCTCGGGTTTGTTCGTCGGCGTGGCCGGCCACCGCTACGAGTTCCTGGCCGTGGCCACCGACACCGCAGGCAACCGCGAAGCGGCGCTGGTCAGCAACGCGGTGCTGCCCGACGACGGCAGCCGCGATGCGGCCCAGCAGGCGCTGGGTGTGCTCGACGCGCTGCAAGGCACGGCCCCGCTGCCGGCAGCCACGCCGGACCGCAGTTATGCGGCCAGCGGTTTCTTCGCTCAGGCGGCGATGCAGCTGCCGGGCTTCGTGGCCACGGCGCAGCCGCCCGATCTGCGCAGCGTGCTGGCGCCGATGCAGGTGCGCGCCTTCGGCAGCGGCTTTGCCGGCAGCGCCGGCGACATCGGTGCGCTGGCGCTGGTGCAGTTGATGGACGGCTCGGTGCTGGCCAGCGCCGGTGCCGCACGCAATGAGGTGTTCCGCTTCGGCCCCGAGGGCGGCCGCTCGACCACGCCGCTGTTCACCCTGGACGCGGCGGTGCTCGACATGGCGCTCGACGCGGTGGGCCAGCTGTGGGTGATGACCGGTGCCGAGCTGCTGCGCGTGGATGCCAGCAGCGGTGCGGTGATCGACCGCTGGCGCGGCCCGGGCGCCGATCCGCTGAGCCATGCACTGGCCATCGATCCGGCCAGTGGCCTGATCTACGTGGCCACCGGCAACGGCGTGTCGGTGTTCAACCCGGCGGTGGCCGACGGCAGCGCCAGTGGCAACCTGTGGCGCCAGTTCTCCAGCACCCGCGTGGGCGACCTCGCCTTCGGCCCGGACGGCCGGCTGTGGGGCGTGCGCTGGACCGGCAGCGACATCGCCGGTGCATCGCCCGATGCCCAGACCGAGGTCATCAGCTTCCCGATGGGCGGCCGCACGCAGGGCCGCGCCGAGGTGGAATACCGCCTCGCCGGCCTGGTCGACAGCATTGCCTTCGGCGCGGCGGGCACGCCGCTGGCCGGGTTGCTGTTCGCCTCGTCCAACCTGCCGCAGCGCCCGGTGGGCGGCACCGCGCCTGCGGCCCTGCCGCATGGCAGCGTGGTGTGGATGGTCGAGCTGCAAAGCCGCCGCACGCTGCAGCTGGCCGCCGGTGGCACGCGCGGCGAAGGCCTGCTCACCACGGCCGACGGCCGCATCCTGGTGGCGCAGACCACCCGCATCGACGAGATCGCGCCGATCAAGGCGCCCAAGGTGCTGGCCACCAGCATCGGCGACGGCGCGCTGGTGCCGCTGCCGCTCACGCAGCTGGCTGTCAGCTTCGACCAGGCGATGTGGACGGGGTCGCAAGGCGGTGCCGCAGCCGCTGACGCCCGAGATCCGTCCAGCGTGCTGAACCCGGCGCACTACAGCCTGACCAGCAGCGGCAGCATCGGCGTGCGCCGGCTGCAACCGTTGTCGGTGCGCTGGGATGCCGGCGCACAGGCCGCCGTCCTCACGCTGCCCGACCTGCCGGCCGGCGCCTGGCGCCTGGAGGTGTCGGACGCGGTGCGCAGTGCGGTCCAGGTGCGGCTGGCCGAGACCTACACCGTCGCCTTCACCACCGTGGCCGACCTGAGCCAGGTGCTCAGGCTGGCGTTCACCGACACCCGTGCCGACCGCCTGACCGGCGCGCTGAGCTACGACGTCTCCATCACCAACATCGGCAGCGATGACCTGCGCGGCCCGATGCTGCTGCTGCTGGACCCCGGCCGCTACTTCACCGACCGCGTCGACGGCGCCGCCACGGGCGGCGGCGACCAGCAAGACCTGTGGCTGATCAACCTGAACGCCGCCCTGGCGGCCAACGGCGGCCTGTTGCGGGCCGGCGCCACGCTGGCGCCACAGACCGTCAGCGTGATCCCGGCCAACCGCTTCGGCACCGGCAGTGCCGACGGCAGCATCGTCAAGGCCAACCTCGGCCACGGGCTGTATGCCGTGCCCTTCGACAATGCGCCGCCGGCGCTCGCGGTGGTGGGCGCGGCGGCCGCCACGCCGCTGGCCCTGCCGGCGGCCACCGCCGGCCAGGCCTGGAGCGCCACGCTGGAGGCACTCGACACCGACGGCCGGCTGTTCTTCTGGGAGCTGCTGCAGGCGCCGGTCGGCCTGGTGCTGGAGCAGGCGGCCATGGTCGACAGCCAGGCCACCGGCCATGTCAACCGTGCCACGCTGCGCTGGACACCGCAGGCCACCGACCGCGCCGACAGCCAGGTGCTGGTGCGGGTGATCGACAGCCGCGGCGGTGTCGCCGTCAAGCGTTTCAGCCTGGCGGTGGCCGGTGCCAACCACCTGCCCGAGATCGAAGCGATCCAGACCATCACGCTGGCCGAAGGCGAGACGCTGATGCTGCCGGTCCTGGCGGCCGATGCCGATGGCGACACGGTCACCGTGGTGCTGCGGCAGTTGCCCGCCGGCGCGCGCTACGACGCCGCCAGTGGCGTGCTGCGCTGGACGCCGGCCTACGACCAGGCCGGTGCCTACAACGGCATCACCATCGAGGCCAGCGACGGCAAGCACAGCGTGCGCCGCAGCTTCGACCTGGTGGTCACACAAGGCGTGGCGCGGCCGATCATGCCGACGCTGCCCACACAGGTGCTGCGCGAAGGCGAGCGCTTCGCATTGCAGTTGCCGGGCGACGTGCCGGGCGGCTTGTCGCAAGCCGATGGCAGCACCGTCACGCTGGCGTGGACGGCGCCGTGGCTGCCCGGTGGCGCCACGCTCGACACCGAGACCGGCTGGTTCGGCTGGACGCCCGGTTTTGCCCAGGCGGGCACCCAGCGGGTGCCGATCACGCTGATGGCCACCTACCGCTTCCCTGGCCAGGCCGCACCGGTGGTCACCGCCATCCGCCGCGACCTGGTGCTCGACGTGCGCAACGCCAACGGTGCGCCGGTGTTCGACCCGGTCGAGACCTGGCAGGTGCTGGAAGGCCAGTCGCTGCGCATCAGCCTGTTCGCCTTCGACCCCGACAACCCGGGCTTCGCGCCCAAGCTCCGTCTGAACAGCGACGGCCAGGTCACCGATGCCGAGGGCACGCCGGCCAGCGTCAGCTACCAGGTGCTGGGCCTGCCCGCAGGCGCCAGCTTCGATGCCGACACGCTGCAGCTGGTGTGGACGCCGGGCTATGCCCAGGCCGGCGTGTACCCGATCACCGTGATCGCCACCGACGACGGGAATGGAACCGGCACGCCACGCGCGGCCACGCTGGTGCTGCCGATCGTGGTGAACAACGCCAACCGCGCGCCGGGCATCGGCGCGATCAGCTCGGCCATGGTGCAGCGTGGTGCGGTGCTGGAGATCCCGTTCAGCGCGGTCGATGCCGACGGCAACCCGCTGACCATCACCATCGCCGGCCTGCCGTCGTTTGCCAGCGTCACCCAGTCCAGTGCGGCGGGCGGCTCGGTGGCCAGCGGTGTGATCCGATTCGCGCCTGGCGCCGGGCACCGTGGCGACTACACCATCACCATCGTCGCGCAGGACAACGGCGACGGCGACATCAACCAGGTGGCTGCCGAGGCGGTGCGCTTCGTGGTCAGCGTGCGCAGTGCCAGCGAGGCGCCGGTGGTCAGCGTGCCGCGCCAGTCGGTGGCGCTGGTGGGCCAGACCATCAACATCCCGATCAACGTCAGCGACCTCGACCAGGACGCGTTGAGCTACCTGGTCAACGGCCTGCCAGCCGGCGCCAGCATCGTCACTGCGCCGCAGTACGGCCAGGCCGTGCTGCGCTGGACGCCGACCGCTGCCCAGGCCGGCGTGCACGACCTGAGCCTGGAAGTGACCGACCGCGGCCTGCCGCCGGCCGACGCCGGCTTCGTGCCCGACCCCGACCACCCGCCGGTGCCCAACACCACGGTGGCCGACCTGCGCATCGTCGTGCGCACCAGCAACCAGGCGCCCGGGCTGATTGCCATCGCGGCCAGCAACGCCAGCATCGAAGGCGATGCGCTGGCCGGCAGCCTGACAACCGTGACGGTGGACGAGGGCGCCGCGCTGGGCATCGACATCACCGCCCGCGAGCCCGATTTCGACGCGTTGCACTGGACGGTGCAGGGCCAGCCCGCCGGCATGACCCTGGTGCCGGTGGTCGGCACCAACGGCCAGCACCAGTTGCAGCTGCGCTGGACGCCGGGGCAGTTTGCCGCCCAGGGCGACAACCAGGGCGGCGCCATGCCCGGCCATTACCGCCTGGTGGTGCGCGCCACCGACGGCAGCGCCAGCACCAGCCGCGAGATCGACCTGGTGGTGCGCAACCTCAACCAGGCGCCGCGCCTGTTGCCGATGCCGCTGCAGCTGGTGCCCGAAGGCCAGACCCTGGCCTTCACGATGCTGGGTGCCGACAACGACAACGACGCCACCCGCCTGGCGCTGGTGTACGACGCGACCACGCCCGACGGCGTGCACTTCGACACCGCCAGCGGCTACTTCGAATGGACGCCCGGCGCGGACGTGGTCGACAACGCCACCGGGGATGCCCTGGGGGCGTCACGCGCCTACAACTTCACCTTCAGCGTCACCGACGGCACCGACACCACGCTGCGCACGGTGCAGGTGCGGGTGTTCGACGTCAACCGCCTGCCCGAGATCAGCACCGCGCGGCGTGCGCTGCTGGTGGGGCAGAGCTTCCACCTGCCGGTGCTGCGTGGTGCCGCGGCCGTTGCCGGCGCGTTGCGCGTCAACGATCCCGACGGCGCCGCCCAGACCGCCGGCCTGGTGGTGAGTTTTGCCGGCCTGCCTGAAGGCGCGGTCTACGACAGCGCCGCCGGCGTGCTGCGCTGGACCCCCGGCCCCGGCCAGGTGGGCGACTTCATCGTCACCGCGCAGGTCAGCGACGGCCGCGACAGCGTCACCGAAGCCTTCACGCTGCGCGTGGTGGCCAGCGCCGAGGCCAATGCGCCGGCCATCCTGGTGCAGACCACGCCCGAGACCCCGGTGCTGCCGGGCCAGACGGTGGTGGCCACGGTGCGGGCCGAAAGCTTCAGCGCCATCGCCAGCATCCAGGTGTGGATGCGCGGCGCCGGGGCCGGCCTGGCCGACTGGACGCCAGTGGCCCTCGACGGCCTGGGCCGCGTGCGCCTGGTGCCCGGCGCGCCGGGCCTGATCGAACTGCGTGTGACGGCCACCGACGCGGACGGCTTCAGTGCCAGCCAGACCGCCACGGTGCGTGTGCGCGACCCGCTGGACAGCGCCGCACCGGTGCTGGCCTGGGGCGGTGCGCTGGCGGGCAGCGCCACCGGCGCGCCGGCGCTGATCGACCGCGTGCTGCAATTGCAGGCCAGCGTGGGCGATCGGCAGCTGATGGGCTGGGTGCTCGAAGCTGCACCCGCCAGCGGCGGCTTGGTGGACGGGTCCGCCTGGCGCACGGTGGCCACGCAAAGCCTTGCGGCGGTGGGTGCCAGCGGGCTGGTGGACCTGGCGCGCATCGACCCGGCGTCGTGGGCCAACGGCATCTACCAGCTGCGCCTGCGCGCCTGGGACCTGGCCGGCCGCACCAGCGAGATCAGCGGCCGTCTGCAGGTCGACAGCGCCAGCAAGGCCCTGCTGCAAGGCATCGCCAGCGACGCCGTGTTCAACCTCGGTGGGCATGATTTCGTGCTGGGTCGGGCGCTCGACGCCCAAGTCGGGTCTGGCCACGATCTGGGCAACTGGCGCCTGCCGGCACTCGATGTCGGCTTGACGACCGACCAGGGCGGCACCAGCGCGCTGGGCCTGCCCGAACCCTGGCGCAATGGCGCCCGGGTGTGGCTGCAGGTGCCCGGCGCGGGCGGCCTGGGCCAGCATTCCCTCAGTTTCACCCTGGGCACCATCGCCCAGGCGCTGGGCAGCCAGCCCGGTGCGCCGGTGGTGCAGCGCCCGGTGTTCAGCAGCGACGCCGGCTGGTCGCTGCAGGCGCATGACGGTGACGAGGCCCAGCCGGTGTCGCTGCAATACCAGGGCCAGCGGCTGCTGGGCCAGTCCAGCGGCCTGCCATGGGTGCCGCAGGGTTTCGTGCTGACCGGCCCCGATGGCACCCGCTACAGCCTGGGCGCCAGCGGCGCGGTGCAGCGCATCAGCTTTGCCGATGGCCAGCAATGGCTGGTCAGCGATGCCGGCATCGCCCGCATTGGCGCGGCTGATCCGGCGCAGCGCATCGAATTCCAGCGCGACAGCGCGGGCCGCATCGAGCGCGTGGTGGGGCTGCGTGCCGACGGCCAGGCGCTGTCCATCGTCTACCGCTACGACAGCGCCGGCCGGCTGATCCTGGCGCGCACGCTGTACGGCGGTGACGCGGCCGCGGCCATCGGCTACCACGCCGACGGCAGCCTGATGACCGAGCCGGTCAGCGCGCAGCTGGGCGCCGCCGTCGGCTGGCTGGCCGATGCCGCCGAACCCAGCAACAGCTGGGCGGGCACGCTGCGGGCCGGCACGCCGACCCACTTGAGCTTCGTGGTGCGCGCCAGCGAACTGGCGTCGACCATCAAGGCCGCAGGTGCGGCCGGTGCGGTGATCGTGGCGGTCGAAACCACCGGCGCCGACCTGCAACTGGCCGCCACCGGCGCCACGGTGCTGGGCCACAGCACGCTGGGCCAGCGTGTGGTCACGCTGCTGCGCATCAGCGAGGCGGGCCTGAAGCTGCTGACGCTCAACGGCAGCGGCGCTGCCAGCCTGCGCATCAGCCTGGCCGGCGACCTGGACCGCGACGGCCGCATCGACGGCAGCGATTCAGCCGCCTGGGAAGCCGCAGCAACCGCAGGTGCCTTGCCGCTGGCCGATCTGGACGGCGACGGCGATGCCGATGCCGGCGACCGGCAACTGCTGTATGCCAACTACGGCTGGCGGGCCAACCAGGCGCCGGTGGCCGTAACCCCGGCCGGCGCCACGCTGGCACACCGCGATCTGGACAAGCAAGCCAGCCTGGACGGCATCGCCGTCGATGGCGAAGGCGACACCCTGTTCTGGCGCGTGGTGGCCGCCACCCACGGCAGCGCACGTCTCAGTGGCGACGGCACCACGCTGGTGTTCACACCTGAGGCGGGCTACGCCGGCGCGGCCTCGATCACGGTGCAGGCCGATGACGGTGATGCGGCCACCACGCCGATCGTGCTGCAGTTCAACGTCAGCGACGCCGCGCTGCTGGCGATCCACATCACCGACATGGGCCCGATGCGCGCGGGCGACCGGCAGTTGCTGCGGGCCTATGGCGACTTTGCCGATGAGCGCGGGGTGGCGCTGGTGGGCCATTACCTCGACTGGACGGTGAGCAATTTCCGGGCGGGTGCCGGCGAAGTGGCGGCCGGGGCTGCCGATGCGGTGTTGCTGGCGCGTGCGTCGGGCTACGGCCATGTCGTGGCACGCCACGGCGAAGTGCAGGGCGTGCGCACATTCGAGATCGACGGGCCGACCGATCAGACCATCAAGCTGGCACTGGGCGGTCTGGACATCTACCCCGGTGCAGTCACGCTGACCGCCCCCAACGCCAGCGGCGTGGGCGCTGGCGTGCGGCAGATCCGCCTGACCGAGGTCTACGACAGCCTGTCGGTCGAGGACTCGATCTACACCACCTACCACGTGGGCGATGCCCGTGTGGTGTCGGTTGACCTGGACGGGCGCATCGTCGCCAAGGCGCCAGGCCGGACCATCGTCTATGCCGTCTTCAAGTCCGGGCAGGCCGAAATCCTGGTCACGGTGACCGAGGCGCAGCGCATCGATACCCAACAGCCGTCAATCGAGGTCGACAGCGCCGGCGCGGTGCTGCAGTCCGAGGCCGGTGTGCAATTGGCCATCCCGGCCGGTGGCCTGAACGAGCCCACACCCGTCTCGCTGACCGATCTGGCGCTGACCGATCTGACGCTGCCGCCGCCGGCGGTGGACGGTCTGACTACGCTGGCCGCCTTCCGCATCGACATGGGTGGTGCCAGGTCGGCGCAGCCGCTGCAGTTGGCGCTGCCGGTGGCTGCCAGCCTGGTGGCGGGTACCGAGATCCTGGTGATGCGCAAGGGCGTGTTCACTGCGCCCGATGGCACCGTGCATGACACCTGGTGGGTAGTCGACAACGGCTATGTCGGCAACGACGGCATGGCCCGCACGGCCAGCCCGCCCTATGCCGGCGTCAACACCGGTGGCGACTACATCGTTGCCAGCAAGCGCGACATCAACAAGGACACCGGCGCGGGCACCACCAAGCTGGCGGTCTTCAACGCGAACTACTACATGCTGTGGGTGCAGTCGTTCTCGATGGCGATGATGGTGGCCGGCAGCGGCGGCCTGACGGGTGCCATGACCGCCGTGTCGTTGCTGGGCATGATGCAGTCCACGCCGTTCATATGGCTGACCGTCACCTCCACCGCGCAGTACATGCGCCAGGGCGTGGTGAGAGTCACTGCCGACAAGATCGACCTGGAGATTCCGGCGTTCGAGCCCCAGGTAGCGTCCGATCCGGTGATCACCCAGCTGACGCAAGTCGACGGCACCACCTACCGACTCACCGGCACCGGTTTCACCGTGCCTGATGGCGTGACCGATCTGCGAGCCTGGATCAAGCCGGTGGGCAGCGGCCTGAGCGAGCGCACCGACACCCCCGACCGCGGACTGGTGTGGACCACACTGACGGTTTCGGGCGTCAGTGGCACCGAGGCCACCGTGCAGGTGCCGGCCGGCATCGCGCTGGGCCTGCACGAGATCTGGTTGCAGCGTGTCGGCAAGGCCGTCAATGCGGACGGCACGGCGGGCGAGGGCTACGGTTTCCCGTCTGGCAACCGCAGCAACGCGGTGCAGGTGACGCCCATGCGTGAGGTGGGGGTGGTGCTCGATCGCCTGCACCTGCAATTCACCGACGGTGGTGGCCTCGCCCCTGGCGCGGCTGTCCAGGCGTTGAAGGTGCTGGACGACGTGGTCAATCTGCCCGCTTACCTGACGGGCACCAAAACCGATGCACTGGCGTATGGCTCCGGCAACCGGGTGGTCTACATCGCCGCTGCGGGCAAGGTGTACATGGTCGACATGGTCACCCGCAAGCTGGTCTACACGCTCGACCTCGGCGCCTCGTCGATGAACGTCACCGCCCTGGCCGTGGCCGGCGACTGGATGTACATCGCCGAGGGCAGCAGTTGGGGCACCAGCAGTGCGGCGCGGCTGCTGCGCATCAACATCAACGCGAAGTCGGCAGAATTCCTGCGCGAACCGCAGCAACTGCTGCTGCCGCCGGCTTTCGCAGCCAGCCAGGCCGGCTACCTGGACCTGGCTGTCAGCGGCCGGTACCTGGGCGTGACGGCACCCGTGGAGAACGCCAGCCGTTGGGGCTGGGGCGCACGCGAAAAGGGCAATCTGTTCGTCCTCGACCTCGAGGCGATACAGGCTGCGTATGTCGCACGCATCAAGGCCAGCAATGGCGCGGACCGCAGCCTGAAGGTGGCGGCGGCCGATGTGCAGATGGTCGACTTCAGCGGCGTGCAGGCGCGCACCGGGCAGATCCCGTACTACATCAGCGGTAGCCCGCAGGCAGGGCAGTTCGTGGTCTCCACGGCAGGCGCCTACAACAAGGGCTTTGCGGCGGTCAGCCTCGCGCGAGAAGGTGCAGACGGCGCCTGGAGCACCCCCACCATCAACGCACCGTGGCTCAAGCCCGGCGTGCCGCAGTGGTGGAACGGCACGCCCACGCTGCAGAACATCCAGCGCGCTGCCGGTGTGGTCGTGTCGCCGGATGGCCAGTACGCCTTCGTGGCCGACCGCAACTATGTGTTCGACGAGATCGGCTGGTCCTGGGGCGCCATGGCGACCAAGCAGCAGGGCGGCAAGATCGGGGTCATCAAGGATCCGTTCGGCCCCAACCCGGTGTTCCTGGGCTCCACCGCGCCGATCGAGGGCGGCTGGCTGGAAACCCTGTCACTGTCGGGCGACGGCGGCAAGCTGCTGGCCACGGGCTGGGTCGAGGAATACGGCGGCCCGGGCGACGGTTACTACAGCCGCTCGTTCACGACCGTTTTCGACTTCAACGCGCAGGCCCTGGTCAGCGCGGCCGAGCATCACGCGAAGCTCGGCCGCACGGCGCTGCAGCATCCGATCGGCACCGGCGCCAACGGCAAGACGGCCGTGCCGGGCGTGCTGCTGCCGCTGCGCTACGACGAACTGCCCAAGTCCTACATCGTGGGCACGCTGGCCTCCAACGGCGACGTACAGCTCATCAGTCCGAGGGTGGACGCCGACGCGAGGCCAGTGTTCGAGCTCAAGGCGTCGCGCGAAGCGTCGTCCATCCGCATCTTCGTCAGCAGTTTTGCGCCGGGCGAGGGCCTGTACCCGGACGACCCGCCGAAGTTGCCCGACTGGCATGGCGGCCTGACCGACGCCTTGGGCCCGGTGCATGGCCAGCGCATCCTGACCACCGGCAATCTGCTGAAGGACGGTGCGTTGTGGCCGGCCGGCAAGCCCTTCGTGTTCAAGGACTTCGCCAACGACGAGGCCTTCGCCTACTTCCAGCTCACTGCGGGTCAGCGCTATTATTGGGCGGCCGAGGTGAAGCTGCCCGACGGCACCACGCTGACGGCGGCACAGCCGTTCACCATCAAGCGCGCCTACCAGGAGGCCGGCTTCGGTGGCAGCTCGGTCACCATCGTCACGCACGGCTACCAGCCCCCGCTGGTGTCGGGTACCGACGGTGCGTCGGACTCGCGCTTGCTCAATTGGGGGCTGGGCAATACCAAGCCCGAGACCACTGGATCGGCCGAACTGGCGCGCATGATCGCCCGCGATCAGCTCGGCTATGCCTACCGCTATGACAAGCCCACCGGCAACTGGACCGCGCTGGACAAGGATCCCACGCAACCCTCCCTGACTGGCGCGCTGGCCGCCAACAAGCCGGTGATCCTGGTGCCCGACTGGGTGCTCGAGTCCGGCTGGAGCGATTCCGGGTTTGCCGAGGCAGCCGCTGACGCCATCTATGCGTCGCTGCTGCGTGCCGACCTGGCCACGGGCGGAAAGCTGCTGTCGGGCAACCTGCACCTGATCGGCCACAGCCGCGGCACGGTGGTCAATTCCGAGCTGGCGCAGCGCATCCTGTGGGGAGCCGAGAAGTACCACCTGAGCAAGCCGGCCGATCTGCAGATGACCACGCTGGACCCGCATGACTTCAACCAGCCCTCCCTCGTTCAGGGCACTGCGCTGTCCAAGCTGATGACCAATGCCGACCTGGGGCAGTTGGGAAGTGCACTCGGCAATCTGCTGGTCGACAGGCCAGTGGAATTGATCTTCCAGGGCATCGGCCTGAGCCAGTTGCTGGAGGCGATCGGCGTGTCCAGCGCCACGGTCGAAGGCGCTGCCGCTGATCTGCTCAAGGGCATCTGGACCAAGAGCATCGCCGGCAAAAGCATCGGTGAATTGCGCAAGCTGCTGAAGGGCATCGAGGTTGATCCGGTCAAGCTGGGACTGACCAACATCGACTTCGCCGACTTTTTCGATCCCAACGTGCAGGCCTGGGCCGGCATCAGCTTTGCCGACAACTACTATCAGCTCGTAGCCAACGAGTTCGCTCCGCCAGGCGAGACGGTGACCCCCAACGGCCGCTCGCTGGCCAGTTACAACCGCCACGGCAACGCCGGTTTCGACTTGGACTTCGATCTCACCGGCCTGAAGGGCTTCACCGAGGACGACGAGCTGCCCCTGCTGGGATCCGGCGCCCAGTCACATTCGCGGCCACACGCCTGGTACGCCGGAACTGTCAACTCGACGCTCGACTACTTCTCGGCCAGCCGCAACGTTGGCACCGACAAGCCTTCGGGCCGCGACTGGATCATCCGCCGTGCGGCCGATAGCGCTTACGAGCGCAAGCCGGCGGTCGGCGTGCTCAGCACGCTGGGCGTGTTGCGCCACAGCCGCTATTTCCAGAACGAGGCGCCCTGGTACCTGCAGCGCATCGACCAGCTGGTGGGCAACGTCGTCACCGGTACCACGACGCGTTCGGGCTTGGCCGATGCGGTAAAGCTGCGCGCCGACAACGCGATCGCCGACACCTGGGAGGGCATCGGCAACGGCTGGTTCTTCTCCAAGTTGGGTGGTGGCGCCGGCGAGCGGGAGGTCGACGGCGCTCTGAGACGCATCTCGCTGGAGCGGGACGACGACACCGAGTTCGGTATCTCGGGCGAAGTGGTGCCCACGGTGTTCAACGGCAACTTCCAGGCCAGCGTGCGCCCTTATTTCGGCCGTTTCATGACCTCGTACGAACTGCCGGGCTGGTCGCTGCACAACGGCACGGCCGCCGGTGGCGCAGACAGCAACCAGGCGCTGCACCTGGTGTTCAAGGGCATCGACGAGACCAGGACAGCTAATTCAGGGCTGTCGGCTGGCGACATCGACGGAATGCGCACCACGTTGGCGGCCTACCAGCGCGCCTATGGCGACAACTTCAGCCTGGCCCACTTCGGCCTGACGGTCGACAACGCCAACAAGTACGAATGGGTGAAGGGCCAGGTGGCCGACAGCATTGCCAGGGCCTTGAAGAGTCAGGGCACGATGATCACCAGCGAATTGATGCAGACGATCACCTCGAAGAGCGGTGTCTGGGTGGCCGATCACATTGTCTTCAACGAACTCGCCGGCTTCGAGCAGAAGTTGGGCAAGTTCGGCCTCAACCTGCAGAAGGTGGCCGAATGGGGTCTGCAGCTCGACGGGTCGTTGCCCCAGCTGACCCACAACTGGATGGTCCTGCCGCGCGAGGGCCAGTTGCTGAGCTTCGAGGTCAGCTCGGCGGTCGTGAGCGACAGCACCGACCCGGTGCTCAAGGTGGTTTTCCTGACCCAGGACGCAGAGGGCAAGGTCATCGAAACCCCGGCGGGCCAGGACATCCCCTTGCGCCCGCTGCAAGCCGGAAGCTCGATGCAGTCGGTGCGCATTCCGGATGCAGTGCGCAGCCAGGCGGCGCAGTCGGTGCAGTTGCGATTCGTGCTGAGCGGGCATGGGCAGGCGGATCGCATCGTGATCGACAACGTGCGCATCGGGTCGTCGATCAGCCTCACCGACCCGAGCGGTAATCCGAACGACCAGACGGTGTTCTTCCGCGACAGCGGCTCCACGCCGTCCGACGCCGCCGAGCCGCTGCTTTGGCAGGTGCAGTCGCCGATCTTCACCTTTAACGAGGCAAGCGTCACGCTGCGCAACGACAGCGATCGACCGGTGCGTTACAGCGCGACAGCCTTGCCCAACGAGTTCCTCACCGTGGACGCGGGCGCCGGCATGGAGAGTGCCGCCGTGGCACCGGGTGCCCAACGATTGTTGTTCGGCAACCGGCCTTTGGCCGTTGGCGGTGCAGCCACGCTGGCGGTGGGGGCACGCCTGGTCGACGCTGCGCGCCAGCGCTACAGCGACGAGTTCGACGCAGTGCTGCTCAGCGCGAGCGTGCTCATCGAGGCCGAGGACAGTGCCACCGGCGCTGATGCCGGCGCCACGACGTTGCGCCTGGTCTATTTCGGTGAGCTCACCGATCTGGCCCGGACCGACGGCGTGCTCAACGCCAGCGCCGTACGCGCCGGTGTGGCCCGCAGTGTGAAGATCTACAACCCCGATGGCGTCACTGTCGAGATCGAAGGCAGCAGCGCCTGGCAGGCCACGACCGAAGGCGGTGTCACCACCTTGCTGCTGACGTCGAAGGTGGGCGACAAGGGCATCCAGGAAGGCACGCTGGTGTTCAAGCTGAACCAGCAGGTGTACGCACGCGCCAAGGTTCGCTGCGAGGTGGTGCCGACACAGCAGCTGCATGTGGACGTGCAGCAGCTGGGCGATCTGGTGACGCAGGCCGTGACCCTGGCCCACACGGCGGCCGACGCGGTGGCTGCGCTGTCGGCCGAACAGCGGGTGCTGGTTACCCTGCTGTCGGGTGGGGGCGTGCGCGACGCGCTGCCGGCCGACTTCGGCGCGGCCGACATCGCGCAGCTGATCGCCGGCGTGAAGGATGCGTTCGGCGCCACCACCGGCCTGGGCCTCTTCGGCATCTCGGCCGAGCTGAAGACACTGGACATCAGCTACGCCCGCACCGAAACCCTGCCTGTCGACACGCGCGAGCGCACCACCTCGGTGGCGATGGAGATGAGCCTGTTCGGCAACGGCACCGAAGCCGGCCGTGCGGGCTGGGACTTCAACGCTTACCGCCTGGGCCTGCTGCTGCTCGATGGCAGCGGCAACGTGCGCACCGACCTGAGCCGCCGCACCAAGGAGTACGTGCTGGGCCGCCTGCTCAATACCGATGCCACCGGGGCGGCCGACGGTGTGGCCGCCATCTCGGTGCCCAACGCGCTGCGCCAGGCCGTGGCGCTGGCCGGCGGCATCACCGACCGTGCCGCGCGCATGGCTGCGGTGGGTCGCTACTTCGGCTGGCTGATGGGCCACGAGATCGGCCACAACCTGGGCCTGCCCGACGAGTACAAACTCGACGGCTTCGGGTTCCGGGTGCCCTTGGTCGACGCGCCCAGCTTCATGGGCGTGCCCAACAGTGGCATGCGCTCGTCGTTGCAGATGGCAGCGCTGCGACTCGCACTCGACAGCGGTGATTCGCGCGCCGAAGCGGCCGACATCGACCGGCTGGTGCGCTACCTGAACACGCTGGCGCAGAACAAGCCCTTTGCCGCAGCCCCCCCGGTCGACGGTACGCTGGCCGATGGCGACGCCTGGGCCTATGGCGCCGCCTGGGCCTATGGCGCCGACAGCGGGGCAGCGCAATGGGTTGCGACTCCGGCCGACGCGCCGCCCGCATTCGACCCCGGCCTGCCCATCCACGACACGCTGCAAGGCGGTGCGTTGACCTCGGTGGCCGGCTGGGCCGTGCGCGGTGCGGTGCAACTGGCCGGTGGCCGCGCGGTGCTGGGTGAATCGGCGCAGAGCCAGGCGCAACTGGCCCAGGTCTTCCGCCTGCGGGCGGGCGACCGGCTGCTGGCCTTCACCGTCGAGGCGCCGGTGCTGCAGGCCAACGCCGCTGGCCCGTCGGATGCCTTCGAGGTGGCCCTGCTCGACGCCACCACCGGTGCGCCGGTGGCACGGCTGGCCGGGCTGACGCGCACCGATGCGCTGCTCAACCTGCAGACCAACGGCACCGAGCGCGCCGCTGCCGGCGTGCAGGCGCTGCGCCATGCCGACGGCAGCGTCACCTACTGGGTGCCGCTGTCGGGCATCACGGTGGGCACGCCCCTGTTGCTGTCGTTCGACCTGCTGGGCTTCGGCGCCGCCGCCAGCCAGGTCACGCTGCGGGGCATCGGGCTCATCAGCGTGCCGGTGGCGGTGGACGACGCGCTGGCGCTCGACGAAGACATGCCGGCCAGCGGCAACGTGCTGGCCAACGACCTGCTGGCCGGGGCCACGGTGCGCCTGGTCGAACTGACCGCCGGCCCGCTGCACGGCGCGCTGGTGCTGCGCGACGACGGCAGCTTCAGCTACCGTCCCGATGCCGACTGGTTCGGCACCGACCGGTTCAGCTACCGCGTGGTCGATGCCGACGGACAGGCATCGGCGCCGGCCGTCGTCACGCTCGCGGTGCGCCCGGTCAACGACGCCCCCACGCTGAATGGCCGCGCCCTGGCGGTGGCCACCGGTGTGCCGCTGGTGTTCGACCCGCTGGCCAGCGCATCGGACGTCGACGGCGATGCGCTGACGGCACGGCCCGACGGCGCGCCGGCCCATGGCACGCTGACGGTGCTGACCGATGGCCGCTTCCGCTACCAGTCCGAGGCCGGCTTTGTCGGCCAGGACAGCTTCAGTTACCGGGTCAGCGACGGGTCGGCCGAATCTGCGGGTGCCCTGGTCACGATTCTGGTCAGTGTGGATGGCCCGCCGAACGACGCGCCGGTGGCGTCCGATTCGGTGGCTTCCGGCACCGAAGACACCGCGTTGGTGTTGCAGTGGCGCCACTTCGCCATCTCGGATGCGCAGGACACGCCGCTGACGGTGGTGGTCACCAGCCTGCCGGCTGAAGGCCTGCTGCAGCAACGGCTGGCCGATGGCCGCTGGGTGGCGGTGGTGGTGGGCGACGCCTTCAACCAGGCCGAGGTCGACAGCGGTGGCTTGCGCCTGCTGCCGGCAGCCAACGCCTCCGGCGGCCCGGGCCACCTGCTGGCGGGCGACGGCAACCGCCGCGCGCATTACGCGCGCATCGGCTACACCGCCTTCGACGGCCAGCTGAGCAGCCAGCCAGCCCAGCTGGTCGTCGACATCGCCGCAGCGGCGGATCGGCCCAGCCTGCAGCTGCTGGGCGCGGCCACGCTGCGTGGCAACGAGGACATCGCATTGACGTTGCCCGAGGCGGTGGCCGCGCTGGCGGATGCCGACGGCTCCGAATCGCTGGTGCTCACGCTGACGGGCCTGCCCGATGGCGCGGTGCTGAGCGACGGCGTGCGCAGCTTCAGCCCCGGCAGCACGCACCGGGTGCTGGATCTCGCGGGCTGGAACCTGGCCGCGCTGCGGCTGCAGCCGCCGGCCAACTTCAACGGCACGCTGGTGCTGCAGTTGCAGGCCAGCGCGATCGAGGCCAGCACGGGCGAGCGGGCGACGGTGGTGCAGGATCTGGTGGTGGAAGTGGCCGCGGTGGCCGATGCACCCGCGCTGGTGTTGAGCCCGCCCGAGGTCAGCCTGAGCCGTGAGCGCTTGGCGACCGGCTGGGAGGGGGTGGCGAATCCCAATGTGGCCACCACTGTCATCGTCGGCGGCAGCCTGCAGGGCTGGACGCTGGTGCCGGCGTTGGCGGGCAAGGTTGCCGCCTTCGAGGTCTGGAGCGCCGGTGACCAGATGCGCAACGCCGTGGGCAACCGGGTCGTCGTGCAGGCGGCGGCCGATGCGGGCAGCCAGTGGCTGGGCCTGAGCAACGGCACCAGCGCCAGCAGCCAGGCCCTGGGCATCGAGCAGGCGCTGACCACCATCGACGGCGCGCGCTACACGCTCACGTTGCAGATGGCGGGTGGCCTGGGCTTTGCCGAGGCCAACGGCACGCTGGGCGTGTACCTGGATGGGGTGCGCATCGCCACGCAGGCTGCGGCCAGTGGCCGTTCTTCGCTGGACTGGACGGGCATGCGCGTGCAGTTCACTGGGAATGGGCAACTGCAGCGGCTCACGCTGCGCCTGGAGGGAGGCAACGCCTTTGCCGTCAGCACCGCGACCATGCGTGCGGTGATGGTCGACCAGGTCCGCATCGTCGAGACGCTGCCGGTCGATGCGGGCCGGGTGTTCGGCTTCGTCGACACCGCCGTGGCCTTGCCGCGCGTGACTGCACAGGCCTCGCCTGACGCGGTGGGCGAGCGCTTCAGCACCACGTTGCTGGGGTTGCCTGCCGGTGCGGTGCTGGGCGACGGTGCGCACAGCCTGCGCATCGGCACCGATGGTGCGGTGGCCGACATCACCGGCTGGCAGCTGGATCAATTGCGCCTGTTGCCGCCGGTGGGCTTTGTCGGCACGCTGCAATTGCAGCTGCGCGCCACCAGCACCGAACCGGCCAATGGCGCCTTTGCCAGCATGCAGGCGGGTGTGCGGGTCGAGGTATTGGCAGGCTCGCCGGTGGCCACCTTGCCGGGCATGAATCCCTACGTCACCTACACCGGCAGTGGCGTGCAAGCCGACTTGGGTGCCGGCGCACCAGGGATGCTGCCGGCCGTGCGCTGGCAGTACAGCCCGCTACTGGCCGAAGGCGGGCTGGTGTTGCTGTCCGATGCCGGGGGCGCGCCGCCGCTGCCGCGAACGCCTCAGGAAGAAGCCGAGGCGCAGGCTGCGCGTGCCCGCGCGCTGGGCCAATCCTGGCTGGTCGCGCTGGAGCAGGCGGCGCAGGCGCAATGGCAGGCGCTGGTGGGCGCAGGTGCCGGCAGCGGTGGTTGAGCGGCCACGACAAGCGCCTGAACACGGAGCCGCCAGCATGGGCGGCCCCGTGCCTCAGGGATGGTGCAGCAGGGTGGCAGCGGCTACCCTGTTGGCAGAGATGACACATGGAGATCGGTCGTGAAAATTGGTTTGAAAGCGGCTGCGGCCGGAATGGTGCTGGCGATGGCCGGTGGGGTGGCGTCAGCCGGTCTGGTGGTCAGTCAGGTCGGTGATGCCGATGGTTTCGGCAGCGCATCTGTTCAGCCCGGCGACGTGTTCGACGTGTCATTCGATGTTTCAACAGGCCCCACAGATGCGGTCGGCACGGATGAACTGCTGGACCGGGTCGAACTGACGCACAGCCTGTCGTTCAGCGGCACGCTCACAAACGCGTGGTTGACCTTGTTCCACGGTGGCTGGGGCGGCAGGGAGCCAGCTCGGGTGGCGTTCAACGGGACGGATCTCGGTCCGCTCACGGTTGGTGAGGTTGGTCTCGACAACTACGCGCGGCTCGACACGTTCGATCTCTTCAATTTGCTGGATCTGGGCAATCGGCTAAGCCTGCTGACGGGCAGCTACAAGGTCACCATCACGACCACCCCGATCAACAATTCTGAGGTCGATGATGGCGTGCTCGATTTCTCGCGACTGACCTTCGGTACCGATGGCGGCGGCACCACCCCCGTCCCCGAGCCAGCCTCCTGGGCCTTGACCGCCCTCGCGCTCGCCGGCCTGGCCGCCAGCCGCCGCCGCCAGCCGCGCTGAGCCCC